>Ga0308170_10000817_pt1 | contig 34925 bp, 22 predicted proteins | sample PhyBR2_2_FD_202136 | JGI IMG/M metagenome (GOLD analysis project Ga0308170, IMG submission 202136) | Phyllosphere microbial communities from UC Gill Tract Community Farm, Albany, California, United States - DLSLSB.R2 | ecosystem: Host-associated > Plants > Phyllosphere > Unclassified | place...
ACATTAAAGTACAAGCTGATTGAATTAGAAAGTATGATATGCCACAGAAAGTATATCAAGATCATCAGCTTGCTTCTGATGACATGATAAAGACAGCATGCATCTCGCACTTATCTGCAATGTTTCATGACAAATTAAATTCTAAATTTTAATTAACGAATATCAGTAATCTCTAATTAAAATTTCCTTATAAATACAGAAAAGTCTCTCTGCCCTAATGAGAGTAGACATTGGTGTTAACAGGCTTGTGATATTAGTGCAGACAATCTGCTGTTATCAGTATGACTTCAAAGATGATCAGGACGCAATAACTTTAAATCTTTCAAGAAGAGGGATCACTTCATTGCATGTCAATATTAAAGATTGTAAGAGTTTGGTTGTGCTGCATCTTGATGGAAATAAGTTGGAGACATTGCCTGGTGCAATAGGGGGGTTGTCTAACCTGAGGGAGCTTGATTTGACCAATAACAAGCTGAGATCGCTGCCTTCGAAAATAGGAAGATTAAAAAACTTGAAAAAGCTTAATCTAAGCAGAAATGAATTATCTTCGTTGCCTGAGACAATTGCAGGTTTGGCTAGCCTGGAAGCCCTTAATTTAAGTTATAATTGTAGGTTTGTAATAATAAGAGAAATAGACGAGCTAGAAAATTTTGATGATCCATTCTATAAATACGATGAAGACAGGTATCGTTATTTTTCGGAAATTTACGAATGCAAAGTGATATCACTGCCAAGCAAGATGGGCAATTTAAAGAATCTGAAAGAGCTTAACCTAAGCATGAATGAGCTGACATCTCTGCCAAAAGAAGTATGTGATTGTTTAAGTCTTGAGAAACTTGATCTCAGTGAAAACAAGATCAAAAATTGGCCTAGCAAATTGCGTTATTTGGCGGAACTTAAAGAGTTGAGCTTGAAATTCAACCATTTAACAGATTTACCCAGTAATATGTCATTTCCGTTGAGTTTAAGAGTCTTGGATTTGAGTTACAATAAGTTAAGTGAATTGCCCGCTTCTATAGGAAATTTAAATTCTCTGGAAGAGCTTAATCTTGACACAAATGAGTTTTCAACACTCCCAAGTTCGATGGGAACTTTGAGAAACTTGAAGATTCTGAATGCAAGTTTTAACAGATTTGAAGTGTTTCCAGCAGAGATAACGAGGCTGACTACATTGGAACAACTCGATTTTAGTTATAATTTTCTAGGCTTCTTGCCAAGCGATATTAGTGCTCTAACGCATTTAAAAATTCTAAATCTTACCAGAAATAGTTTCTCAATATTCCCTCATACAGTTTCAGCTATCGTCAGCCTAAGAGCATTGATTTTAAAAGACAACAGGATCACTTTTCTACCCGAGGTGTTGAGTGGTTTGGCAAACTTAAAAGCTTTGGATCTTTCTAGCAATGCATTATCCAGTATACCTGGTGGTATAAAAAGACTTGTTAATCTCAAATTTTTGTTTCTTGATGATAATGAGCTTGTCAGCCTTCCGCCAGAAATAGGAGATTGTGTGAGTCTGATACATCTTGATCTCAGTAGCAACTCTTTGCAAACTTTGCCTGGTACAGTGGTAAAACTGATTAATCTGAAAACACTTTATTTGCATAATAATGTTTTTGGAAAGGTCCCCGGAGTGGTGAAGCTTCTGAATAATCTGGAAAGTTTTAGTCATGACTTCGGTGATCATATAGATCAGATTGGTCTCTTTGATTCTGATGCCTAACTTAAAGCATTGTATGAGTTTTTTGTTGGAACATGTTATCATGAGGACCGACTGCTTTCAGAAAAATAAACTCTTGTAAATAGTAGGTTTGTAGTTTTTTACTAATTTTTGAGCAGATTTTCTTACAAATGTGTTAAATTACCTAAAAAGGATCTGAATCTTGTTTTAGTTTTTTCACTAAAATCTTTTTATGGACGTAGACATTTGGTACTTCTTACTTACCTACTATCCTATCTATTTATAAATGGCCATAATTCAAAGTCCTGCATTAGACTTCTCTTCAACATTAATTATTTTTAGATAGCCTTGAATAAAAAGATGTGCATAGACTAAAAGCATTTATTTTCAATGGCTAGAAATTGGGCTCGCCAAATTTTCTATTTTTTCCTAGAATTTAGCAACTTTAGTACTTCATAAGCAGGCAAATTGACTAATTCGGCCTGCGAGGACATAGAATCATCCCAAACTTCATTTTCAAAATCAGAGGCCGATTCAGTAGAATAATTGCATTCACAATCTGTCTCGTTATCGTCTTTTTCTAGTGTTTTGGCTTCTACATTGTCAAGGTTTGACAGAGATTCTGTTGAGTCACTCTCTGACTCTTCTTTGCTCAAAATAGAACTAAATGAAGCTTCATGGCCGTCAGAAAACGACTCACCAAGATCATTCACGTTGTCATCTGTTTCTTTGCTGCAATTGGCTGTTTTTTTGAATTTTCTATATTCTGCATTTATCTGTGCTTCTATGCTGTTCAATGCATCACCAGTAGCATTTGCAAGTTGAAAATATATCTGCTCTGGATTGAAGTTCTCTGTGTGCACATGTCTTATGTTCAATGAGCTCAGAGTTTCATCAAAGAGATTTTTATATTTCATTTGCAGGACTAAATTTTTCAGAACATTTTTAGAAAATTTTGAAAATTCTAGAAAGATGTAAATAATAGCAAGAATGTTTTTAAAAATACTACAGAAGTTCTTTTTTCTATTTTAATTGTTGCAAAACACTTTTGTCTAGTTGAAATCTAAAATTTTGTATTTGTGTCTGCGAGTTGGAATGAAAACCAATCAACAAATACTGTTTATAACATCTATAGAATGATTAGAGGGATGTACGCTTTTGTACCGTTAATTTTTTACAAAAAGATTGAGATTAATAAAAATCATAAGTGTTGTCATGAATAAAAACCAGTAGCATATTATTTATTAATTTCTCTTACGCCAATCTAATAATAATGTAGCCTACTAAGTATATGATTATAATTCGTATTACTGGATGTTTTTTCTTGTTATAAACGTGTGTCATCATTCAGCCCTTATTTTTTGGTTTTTTTTTATTTTGAAATTTTAAGGAGAACCCCTTAAAATTCAAAAACACTGATTTATTCAAACTCAAGCCAGAATCCAAGCATTTACTTCCATTGGCCTCGAATGAAAATCTAATATTGGTAGCCATTCTTTTAAAGCAAATTATAGATCAAATCCCATTGATTAACTTATCTTTACAATTAAATCTCAGATAATTACAGAAATCATGCTTAACTCACTTGTGAAGACATTGTCTTCAACTTTGCTTTGTCTTTGTCCAATACGATTTTAAAAATATGCCAGCAATAACTTTCGTTGCAGGAGCAGAATAACTGGCTTTCATGCTCAATCACTTTATAATCATCGACAAGGTAATATTTAATGCCTTTAAAGACTTTGAAAGTTAGCTCGCTCAAGTCAATCTTCTCCAAATCCTCACCAATGCATAAATAAGCCATCTCTCTAGTAATCTCATTCATCATTTGCAATGTAAAGATAAGGGGCTCTGTTTGTTCCAACAAAAATACATTCAATTACAAAATGATTTGTTATAATAACTTTTAGGACATTCTTACAGAAGCAGATTTATTTGTTAGAACTTGTAAACATTCTTCTCAGAATATCCTATCTCTTTGAGAATGCCTTTTAATTCGCCTTGCTCCTTTTCAGGTGTTTTTCCCCCAGAAAATGTCTCCATCAAAGAGGGTGGCCCACAAACATAAACAAAGTCTGACAAAGTATTGTTTGTAATGTCCAGCAGCAGTCTCTTGTTTAGAGTTCCTCTCACATACTCAGCATTCTCTTTTGGTATTCCCTCAGAAATTATGTGGTGTATTTTCAAATGTGTAGGATGCCTATTTTGTAAGTCCTCTAGCTCTTTTTTGATTAGAATGTCGTCAGCTGTGTGATTTAGGAATAACAAATGATATTGTATTGTGTTTTCATCATAGCTCAGATTCTCATGGAGGAGCTGGTAGATTGGGGTAATTCCTGCTCCCCCGGCAATCAGAAGAACCTTGTTGAATTCATTATAAGTATTTCTGCGCTTCTGCTGAAATTCAGAGACCTTGATCGTCTCTCCTACCTCTTTAGAGGCGATAAATTGTGAAATATTACCCAATTTGTAAATCTTTATAGCAAACCACAACTCATGGCTGGTTTTCCTAATGGGCGTGTATGGCTTGTACTCTCCAGCCTCATTGTACAGGAATACAAAAGAAGACACCTGCATCTTGGAAAGAGCCTCTTCACTGTACAGCTTGAGTCTTACTACATTGTGAGTGTCAAGCTTCTTCTCTGTAATTTTCATTTCTCTCGTGCTAGCATCAGCCATGTTAAAATGAGATATTAAAAATTACAATTTTTTATTTGGAGAAGACCTTAAACTAGTTGTGAGTATTACCCACACCAAGTGCATTGTAGGAAGTCAAGAATAAAATGGAGATTAAAGTTACAAATTTAAAATCTTATTGCTAAGTTGAATACTATTTATTACAAGAAGAATAACTCATTTTTGAAGTTAAGGAATATTTATTGAATAAATAGTTTACTTAAGTTTTCACACAACATTATCAACGCTGATATTAAATGAAACTATATACTGTTTGATAAATAACTAATAGCTTATTGTATGAGTTCTTCAAATATTTCAGGGACTCTAAAATTTTATTTTAAAAAATATTGGTACATCGACAACCACAGCAGCTTGGAGGCAACTTGGGTCCTGAATCTCTTTTCATTACTTCTCTATTTGTCTGCTCCCACTTTATAGATCCCTCTCTGCTTCCTAAGGTAGAGGCAATCTTGTACCACCACAAAGCTAGAAGAATGTCCTGCTTGACACCTGAGCCGTTCATGGCAAACTCGCCAAGATAAAACACCGCCCTTGGACATCCTTTGGTGCCTGCTCTCAAAGCCCAAAAATATGCAATTCCTAAATCCCTTCTCAGAATTCCGTTTATGCCGGAAAAGTGGAAGCCAAAAAGCTTGAGCTGGGCATCTATTTGCCCAGATTGGGCTGCTTTCTTGTACCACTCTATAGACTTTTGCAGATTCTTCTTCTGATTCAGCTCCCCATCACTCAGGCATTTGGCCACCCTGTATTGGCAGTTGGGATCGTTCAGGTAAGCACCTTTCAAATAGACCTCAAAAGAATACGCCATTTCGGCAGAATTGTCCTGGCCTTCTCTCTTTTTTTCGTACCATCTTCCTATGTCAAACAGCGGGTACGGGTATATCTTATTTGCCTTTATGGCCGCCAGCGAAAGATAATGCAGTCCTGTTTTCTCGTCTACCTCTGCATCCAAATACCCATTGGCCAATATTGAGCCATAGGTGTGCAATGCATCCGTCAGCCCAAGCTTTGCGGCACATCTGTAGAAGTACAAGGCTTTTTCCCTGTCCACATCTGTACCGATACCTTTTTCATGGCATTGCGCCAGCTTATACGTGCCCAAGTGATTATTGAGTTGTGCAGATAAAAAATAATGATCAAATGCTTTCTCTCGATCTAGGTCGTATCCAAGAAGACCATACTCATGTGCCACACCGATGAAGCACATCGCAGAACCAGTAGTATTGTTCTTGGAAGAGTCGTGCCTGTAATGAGATCTAGAGTCCAGAAATTCTTTGCATGTCCTGTCAAAGCACTTTAAAAACTCTTTGTTTTCGTCATCCTTCAACGGGTTTGTAAAGCATAGTAAGATATTAAAGGGACTGTCATCGTTCTCAATGTATTTCAGGAACTGTCTGAAAAACAAGAAGATTTTCTCGTCATCGTCCTGTTCGAACGCCCTATAAAATTCGGCTTTTATTTCGTCGCTAAGTCTAACATGTTTTCTTTTCATATATGGGATTAATCAATGAAATTTTATTTCAATTCCCCTTTTTTGATTAAACCCCTTTTTCAGAAAACAGTGCTTGCAAAGTTTGGCAGAATTATTATTGTAAATTGACAGGACCGTATCTTTAAATAGTCAGGTTTCTCTGTAGCAAATTTATGAACTGGTGCAATCAGGTTTTTTGAGCAAATAAATAAAAATTTTATAAAAAGTTATTTTTAGTAGAATATAATATCTTTAAATAAATATCCCTTAATCATGACTTCGTTTCACTTTTTTTGAATTAAAGTTCTTATAAAGTGTTATGTATCAGAAACCTCTCTAGCTTAGATCAGTTCTCAAATGACACTGAATTACTATAAAAAAGAATGTTCACAAAATTTTCTTTAGCCGAATAAGAATTTGTTAAACTTTGTAATGTTTAAGCCCTAATGGCATTAAATAATTTTAACAGATACAGATAAGTTTAAATCGAATACTGTACGGGCTAGCTCTTGTGTATTTTTGAATCTACGTTAAAGATTTAGCACTTCACTATTTAGAACAGAAAAAGTAAGATTGTCACTGAATTTAACTTTATTGTTGGCAGTTTAAACTATTTTCTGATATTTTACAGAAGCATTTGATGGCCATTGTTACACATTGCATATCATCAAATTATTCTTACTCGTGGGTAAACTCGTGCCTATAGAAATCAGAAACACAAATGTCTTCCTCTTTTTCATTTGTATTTCTGTTCGAAAAATGTGTTAAAAACAATTTTTTTGCCCCTGAATCTTTGAATATTTCTATAGCTTCGCATTTCCGCGAATGGTTTGTCCTGGCAGCATGTTCTGCCTGGTCGTCATTGAAGGTTGCCTCATGAACCATAACATCTACTCCTTCTGATATTTTGGCAAAGAGCTTGGATGGGAGCGTATCGCCGCTATAGGAGAATTTAATCTTTTTGGATAAGTCACTGATAGAGATTGAGGTTGAATCGGCAGAATGCTTACAGCCACATATTTTAATATCAAAATAGTCTATCTTTAGATTCACAATACAATCTGACTCTGCTGAGGTGCCGCTGTAAAATATTTTTTCCTTTGCTTTGGCTTCTGCCGTAGAAATAAAAATCAGGCCTTCCGTCTTTACAGTCTCTGATATTGTAAATCCGAAATATCTAAGATAGGACTGAATGACATCTGGCCCTATTATTGTCACTTTTTGGCGGCATTTTCTTAGTATACTGGCCAGTCCAAGCATATGGTCAGCATGCCCATGGCTCAGGTAGATGATTCTTACTTTTTTAAGGATTTCTGAGTTTCCGTGAATCCGCAGTATTTGCGAGAGTGTGTCTTCGCCAGCATCAAGAAGCACTGCCGATTCCCCATTTTGATACAAAATTGATGATACATTTCTCAGCTTCGAAGGTATCGCACATCCAGTGCCCAGAAATTCTAAGCAAGGATGGCTGTATATATTCATATTGGGAACCGGAAGTATGTGCTCAGCAACATTCAAAAGAAATCCTTGGGACTTTTTGTAAACAAATTCATCTCCGCTGTTAAGAATCTTGACATTGTCTGGAAAAATGCAATCTTCATCTTTTTCTCTGGCATATGGGATCAGATAGTTTTTATTAAACTCATTAAGAATGGCCTGGTGCTGATAAAAATGTTTATACTCTACAAAATCGTTGTCTTTGACAAAATAAACTCCTTCAGGCAATGAGAGATTTGGGGTTGCTATAAAATTTTTGAGCACAAACTCAAGCGATTGTAATGTAAAACAAAAGAATAGCTTAACATCTGCGCAAAAAGTTTTGATAGGATCAAGATTGTCCTCGCTGAAAATAAGACATATCTTATTAAGCCTAATGCTAGGGTGGCGTAGGTTCTGACAATCGTAGGATATTCCCTCTACTTCAATAGTCTCACTTGTGGCTATTGCCTTGTACATTGTCTTAGGAATGCTTTTAGGTATCAGTTCAGGCTTCAAACTTCCAGAAATTACAGGCATCTCAATTATATAATTACTGGTGCCAGAAATATCAAAATTTACAACACTTATGTACTCATCCTGGTGCTTTTGTAAAAATTTGATCTTGAAATCAGGATGGACCGCAAAGCTGTGAATATTGTAAAAGTCTAAATCAAAGCTAGAAACAAGGCCAATTTTTGACTTGTGAAGATCTCCCAATGTCAAGTACATGCCTATAAATGGAATAATATTGTATTTGCTTGTTAGAAAAATATAATCAAAAGATGCAATGTTGATTTTCTGTTCTATACAGTATCGTTGGAAACCTTCAAAAATGTTGAAGATGTATTTTTTGGCTTCTATTTGTAAAATAAATGATTTTCCGGATTTCGTGGAGAGCATTGTGAATGCTATTTGCATGGGCATGAGAGATTATTTTTTTAAAAGAAGTTACAAACTATCATAAATATATTCATGTGACAAACAGTTTGTAATTTGCTTGCAAGAGATTTATATAAGTAATTCATATGTTCTAACAAATTCAAAAATCAGAAAACACGACAAAAATTTTTATACTTAAATTCACTGATTGGTAAAATATTTATACTAAAACCATGTAATAAAAAATATTACTTCATACTAAAATGACGTAATTAAAAAACATAACAATCTTTTATATTCTTAAAAAACATTGAAAATGCTTTTATTATAAAAGTCAAAGATTCGAGTTTACCATGTTCTCTAATGTTTTCTCATCTTCCCTAGGGGGAAGCTGATCTATTTTCTTGACTGAGTTTCTCAGGTAGAATATGTGAACCCCATCAATGCCCAAATGAATGACAAAACACAAAAATGTAGCTAACAAGATTATAAATCCAAAACTATGAATTAAAATGTGTATAAAGCAGGCTAAAAGGGCAAACATCTTGCATAATACTGCTATAGCATAGAATACTAAGCATCTCTTGCTGGTCAGAGCAAACATGATTGTGGCAAAAATGATTTCTACTGTTAAGATCAAGGCCACGATAACCATGAAAATACTCTCTGTTCTTTCAACTGCACTCCCAGCCAGGGCTATTATCCCTGTGCCTCCTTTTGAACTAAAATCTATTCTTGTGAGTAGAAGGATGGGTATAAAATATGCTATCTTTGCGATCAGAAATGTGAATTCAAGATCACGGCTGTCGACCTTCTCGATAGAAAATGGCAATTTGCGTATGATCTTACTTTGCTCAAAATCTTCGAGAAAGCTATTGACACCTTGGTCAACAACAACGACTTTCTCATCGACTGCAGTTTGGCCATCGACATTAGTCTGAGGATTGAGACTCTCCTGGCCTTCCATAAGGGGCTTAATAAAACTTTCTATAAATAAAAAAAAGGGGTTTTGAGCACAAATCATATAATTTTAATTATCAGATACGGTTAAAAGGGATAGCCAATTTTAAGGATGCAACCATAATTGTAACAATTTAATAAAACAGATAATTAAAAGTAGCTCATTTTTGAAATTAAGAGATATTAGTTAAACAAAATATAAAATTTACTTTTAATATCAGAAAAAGTACTGCAAACAAAAAATTGAGCAAAACAACAGTTGCAAAAATTGATTGGTAAAAAACTCATGTTTTCTAAAAATGTTGGTTTTTAATTCTGTCAATTGGTCATTTGAGTTTCTGAGTCAAACGATGACTTTTTCTTGTGGCAATCTTATTACATGTAATCTGGAATAGTGTGTGCATTTAATAAAATTACCCTTTGCAGCTCATAAAATGGAAGACAACGTATTCTTGCAAAAAGAATTGAATTTAATCGAGCTGTGTGACACAAATAGCCAGTTGGCAAATAAGATTGTTGCAAGTGCTCATTCATATCCGTGCATACAAAAAACGGAATTGGATGGCATTCCCACCTGTATTATTGTCAAAAAGCCACTGTCCTCGGTCTACTTAAACAGAGTGGTGAAAATAACTGGAAGCATTATCAAATCGTATCCTGTCTACTTCAAAAATGTGACGACTGAGCAGCTTTGCCTGAAATGCAATGAAATTTCGTATTTGACAGAGCAGGAAATGAGGAAAAGAAAAGACTCAAACATTTGCAATTCATGTGGATCTTCAAACGTAAAGCTTGTCCAAAACTTTCAGTCCTCGTTCCCATCGCAGAGCATAAGAATCCAGGACATGAGCAACTCTGCAGCAATGTCAGAAACTATTGAGGTGCTGATTGAGGGCCCGAATGCTGGATTATATCATCCTGGCGATAAAATATCTGCAACAGGAATAGTAGTGAGGAAATGGAAACAACTAAGGCCAAACGAGCCAATGCTATCAACGATCTGCCTGAAACACTTGCAGATTGTCAAAGAAAACGACGAAGACGAAGAGTTTTTTGAAATAAAGCATCGGGTAGAGGAGTATTCGCTAAAAGACACGTTTTCCAAAAGAAAGTTTATTTTAGATTCGTTCGCCTCAGAGATCTTTGGAATTTACAATGTCAAGCTAGGGCTGATACTTGCCTTGATCGGAGGCACTCCTGACGGAGAAAACACCCGCACTAACTCGCATGTTCTTCTTGTAGGCGATCCTGGAACAGGAAAATCACATCTTCTCAAAATGGTATCGAAGTTGATCAATCCGTCAGTTCTGACGAATGGTGTAGGCACCTCTGATGCAGGCCTCACTAGTTGTGCCATAAAGCAGGGAAAGGAGTGGACTCTTGAGGCTGGTGCTCTCGTTCTGGCAGACACCGGAATATGCTGCATCGATGAATTCAACCGTCTGAAAGTAAATGAGAAAAGTGGGCTACTAGAATCCATGGAGCAGCAAACTATCAGCATTGCCAAAGCAGGAATTGTCACGTCTTTGAACACACGCTGTTCTGTGTTTGCAGCTGCAGGAACAAGGTACTCGTACGATACAAAAAGGCCTGTTTCCGACAATCTTGGAATGAGTACACCACTGATCAGCAGATTTGATTTAATTTTTGGCTTGTTCGACAGAGGCAAACGTGCTTTTGACTCTGAAATTGCTGACAAAATATTGGAAAGGGACTTTGTTCAAAAGCTGCCTGAGTCAGCGAAATGGAGTTTGCCCACTCTCAAAATGTATCTCAGCCAGTGTCGCAAAAGAAAAAATAAAATTCCAGAGTCTCTTTCTGACATACTCATCAAATACTATACACGTAAGAAGAAGATTGAAGGGAATAACGAATTTAACACAATTAGGATGCTAGAAAGTCTGGTTCGATTGGCTGAGTCTCATTCTAAATTGATGAACAACGATGCTGTAATGGAAGAGGATGTGTTTATTGCCATAATTTTGATGGAAAGCACCTTAAATTCTGCAAATAATGTTGACCTATCAAGTGATTTGGTATTTTTTTCTAAGGATTGTTTTAATAAGGTAAAACTGTCTATAAAACAAAAATATTCTCTATAAAAAATAATCAGATGCTTACGATGCTAGTGAATTATTTTATCCAAGATTTTTAATGCCCAGTATTCTATGTTTCATTTGTTGCTATGTTTGTTTGATCATTAAGATTTCATTCTCTTCTGCAACTTTGTTATTTATACTTCAGAAAGCATATAAATATGAAACTGATGATCAGCAAAAATATATTTACATCTGTCTGTGATCGTCAAAATAATCCGCACTATAGCAAAAAGTAATCAATAAAATCTTTGAAATTTATTTATTCATTCAAAATATCACAAATGGCCCCATAATTAGGCGAGGCGGACAAAGACTCAATACTTTTGACTTTTTCTTTAATCACTTCCTTTTTATCCATAAAGAAGAAGTAGCATCTCCTAAAAACTTTGTATCCGAGATTGTCGTTCAGAATTATGCTCAAGTCTCTCATAAAAATGTCAAATATTAGTTCCTCGTCAAATCTTATTATTTTTTGTATAGAATAATTTCCAATTTCGTGAGTTATTAAAAATCTCCCATTTCCTTCAAAATAAAATGAAATCAGATTTTGAGATGCCTTGGTGGTTGCGCCTGAAATCAGTGTTTGGATAGCATATGCCCCGTATTTTGTTGCGGAGATTGCTGCAATGTCGTAGCCAAAGCACTTGATTAGCTCGCATATCTCAGAGTCTGTCATTAGCTTTATCACTTTCTGTACAATTATGTTAGACGTAGATCCTACAGCCATCTCCTTGCAATTTGCAAAAATAAAATCTCGATTGTTTTTTTCTATGGCCATTTCCATCTTTTTGTAATCGCTTTTGCTAAAAACTAGTTTTAATTTGTTAAAATAATCTACTCTGTTCTGAAATTCTTGTTTTTTGATTTCATAGTCATCGGTCTTTTCACAAGGGCTATCAAAAAATGGTTTCAATTTGAAAACATCCTGCAGTTCTTCCTTCGGGGGTGTCTCCAAATCACATGAAGATCTTTCCAGAGAAAGCGAATTCGTGGTTTCAGAAGGAATGCTGAAGTCGAAACCAAGATTATAGTTTTCAACAAACTTCATCCTAACCAAGCTGATGTACTGTTTATAAAACGATATTGAATCTTCTACCGTCCAAAAAACTATTTGGATGCTCGAATGTAGCATTTTATAGCTTTTAACTCTAATGTCATTTTTTAGAGACATTTCTATGAACTTTACGTTGTCTAAAGATAAGAGTGTTTGAAAATCTTCGCTATCTCTTTGCATGTCTTTTCTTTTATCGACGATCTGTTTGATTAGCAAATTGTTCTTTACGCCAATCTTGCTTCTTTTCTTGCCGCCATCATTGCGGATGTTTTCATCAACCTCTCCATCAGATCCGTTTGAATATTCACAGGATGTCAAGCTGTAAAAGTCCAGCATGCCTTTCATTTTTTTCATATTTGGAATGTGATTAGATGCTTGTGCTCTTTGTTTCTCTTTAACTCTTGTGATGTCTATAATTATAATGCTTGTAGGTTTTTGGACTTCTACGTTCATAAAGATCTGATTTTTTTTGCTTAAATATTTTTTACCCCTTTTTAGCCATCTGCTGAAAGCTGATTGATCACTTGACTTTTTAATAAGCTATTGGTAGTATCAGATTTATTTTATTATTTCAGCCTACCAATCAAATCTTTTAATTATCAATATTTCTCCTAAAGCTTTGTTACAAGAATGCATTTTTGATCAAAAAATTGTTGTGTTTTATCTCAAATTTTTATGTTTTATGTCAAATTTAAATTCTTGGCAGAACTTTGGATTAAATTTGCTGAGCAGACGACAATCTCGTTTTACCTCGGTCTAATCAAGCTTAAAAACATACTTTACAGATAATTTTCAAACTTTTTATTTATAAAATTTATTTTTACTTATTTTAGAATTTTAGAAATTTGATTTTGCAACTTTGTGAAGTCCTCGTTCTTTCTTGCAACCAGCGAACAGGAAAGAACGTCAATTTCGAGACCACACGCCTTTCCTAGGGCAGTTTTTGAGCTGACAAAAACGTATTCTGCACCCTTTTGCTCACAGAGCACAGACAAAGGCGTAACTAAGCAATTGGGTTCTGCGTCACTTGCAACTATCGCAATCAAAGAAGCATTGTTATTGATTGATTTAATAGTCTCATTGAAGCCTATTCTCACATTCTTTGACTTTCTTAGATTCCCAATGAGTTTATAAATTTCTTGAGCTTTTTTTTCTGCTAAAGTCTCATAAGCCATTACGGCTGGAAAACGCAAAATTTTAAATTTAATAATTTTTTGCTGGAACATAATATTAATAAACCTATTTTAAAAATAGAATACACCACTTAAACTGTTCTTTTTCATCAGACAGAGTCTAGTATAACATCAAAAAAAGGATATTTTGGACCAAAGTTTGTCAATTGCATGCCAAATGTAGTCAGAATGGGATGATACGAATTTACTTTCAAGCGTCAAAATAAGACGCTAAAATGCAAGCTGATAAATTAGACTACATTACTATGTTTTATAAAATTAGGATGATTGGGCACTAAATCGCCACCTGATTAGATTTTCAAGCAATTTTATATCCAGTTCTAAGTCCTGTGACTCTTCCTCACACTCTAATTCTATATTGTCAATAAAACATATAGCATAGTCCAGCCTGTCATTCCAATCTGCGCTCAGATTTTTTTCTGCAAACAAATTTTCCACTTTAAAGCATTTCTTGGTCTTCAGGAGAATGTTTGGGATCTGAAAATTGGCTTCAAGTGGAACAATGGCTTTTTGTAAATCTGGGTTACAAGTCTGAAGAGTATATTCTACGGAAGATACGCATTCTAGAAAGTTTTCGAGACTGGCTGATGAAATGCCTTTGAGAATTTTGGAATGCTTGGCCTGAAAGTTCATGGGCAAATGTATTTTCTTCTTTAAACTGCTCACATTTTTATGTTGAAAATATTCTTCTTAAGAATATTTAGGAAAGAAACATGCTTGTGCTTTACACTCATAATTTACTAAGCTTGTTTTTTAATATCATTTTTATTTTAAAATAATGAAAGAAATTGCAAAGAATATAAATAATACATTTTGTGAAACATTCATTATTACTTAATTACGCTATGCTTCCAATGCTCCCTGATTGTTAGGATTGTGTGTTTGAACAACAGCTTTTCTGGTCTAAAATTATTTTGAGTTGTCTTTGGACCTCACAGGTATTTTTTATTCTGATAATCTTTAAATTGCTATGATGTCCCGAAACAAAAAATATCGAGCTTTTGGGAATTTCAAATGTATCACCCAGGAGTCTTATAAGCTCATTGTTAGCTCTTTCTCTGTCCGCGAGAGCGGCCAAAGAAATATAAATCGTTTCATCATCTATCTCTTTTATTTCTGTCTTCTTTGCATTGGTTTTGACCCTGATGTTCAAATATGCGAAGTCTTCTTTTATTTCGATCGCAGGCATGTGTGGCTCTTCAACAACAAAAATTCTAATTTATTTATCAGTTGTATAATCGATGGCAATGCTCTCAAGTATTTAAAAATGGTACGAAATGATATTTCTGCATGCTCTTTGGATACTGAAAACCTGAGACACAAAGTGCCCCAATTTTTCAAAGCTGTTTGAGCAAAATTCTGTAGTTTCACATTTTTCTTCCTTCCAAAGTCTTTGTTTAGGTGATTTTAAATTCTGATGATCTGAGAATGAAATAACTTGAAAATAAGACTGTGATAATTTTATGATTTTTTAGCCCTAAAACAAATTCTATTGGCTGAAAATTGAATTAAAGGATCAATTATATTTTTTATCAATATTTTTGCTTTTGAGAAATTTAAATCTTTTTATTACCCCTTTTGATGTCGACCAAAGAAATAGAGCAATTAGGCTTAAAGATGAACGAGGAAGAGACGAACACTTTGGCATCAGTGACTGGCGTTGGATCGCTTGACAATGCAGATGCGGCCGTGTCTACAAATGCGATAATCCAAGTATCAGGTGTGATGGCACTGATAGTCATCTACTTGATATTTAGGAGAAGGGCGCCCTGGGTTTACTATCCAAACATCAAGAATAAGCCTCTGCATCCTTGCTACGAGGAAAATCCTGGCTTATTGTCTTGGATTTATCGGCTAATTGTTGTGAAGGACACTGATCTTCTTAGCATGGTGGGCCTGGATGGCTTTATGCTACTGCAGACAATCAAACTACTGTACAGAATCTGCTTGATAATTTCAATTATGAGCTCCCCAATACTTGTCTATACGCTTTTCCTAGCAAATAATGATCAAAACAGGTCCCAGCTCTTTACTAGGCTTACTATATGGGGAATACAGGACTTTAATCTTTATTGGGGCATTCTAGGAATCTCCTACTTGTCAAGTATGTTTATATTCTACGCTATCTTTATATATTACAAGAGATACGTCACACTGAGGCAGCTTTACCTGGCGTCTCCAGCCACAATGACCTCAATCCCGCACATGAAGAAGATTGCGAAGGAGCTAGGCTCCAATCAGAATTCTGTGGACTACGTGAATGTTGCCGGCAGGTCGGTCTTTATAGACAGGCTTCCTGCTGAAATATCTAATGACGACAACTTGATGGAGTATCTGAACTCTTTAGAAATAGGCGAGATAGAAAGCGTTTCTTTGGTGCATGACACGTACTATCTGCAGAAGCTATACGAAAAGAGAAACAGTGTCATCCAGGATATTGAAAAAGAGATAACTGCAGCTTTTTGCCGGATGAAAGAAGACTTTGCCAGCCAGGATCCCGCTGTTAAGGAAAGCTTTGGAGATCTAAGCTCGAAGGATCTGCAAAAATCAGCAGAAACCTTGTTTGGGACAATGAGAATTCCATTGAACGAAAGAGTAAAGCTTTTAAACAAGTTTATGAGAAATGGAGATCGTTTCCTCAGCAAGACTTGGATGCAAAAAGCTGTTCTTGGAATTCACCTGGAAAATTTGAGGAACGTAAACAACGAGATTCTGGAAGAAAAAAGAAAGATTGAAAGTAGTGCCAATAGCGACGAAAAAATAGATATTCCAACGGCAAGAGAGAATCTCTATGCAGACAGCTACATCAGACATGATGTAAGCTTTTTCAGCCTGAAGCAAATTTTTAATATCAAAGAAAACAAAGACTTTTTTACCGTTGATTTGCCAATGAGAAGAAAAAAGGCATTCGTGACTTTCAAGGACCAAAGAACTTGTGGAATAGCAAAGCAGACAAGACTAGGAAGCAAGGCGTTTTCCAGTAACATCGAGTCTGCGCCTGCACCTTACGACGTTCTATGGAGAAATGTAACAAAGCCTGAGATTGGCAACTTTTTTGTTGAGATTCTCTCGATCGGGCTGTTTGTCCTTCTTAATTTGGCCTTTTTGTACGTTGTTGTCACAATCATCGAAAGTTTGCAGATTGAAAAAGGTTCTCAAAATTATATTTTCAAGCTTCTTTTTGGTGCGAACGAGAACAAAGTTCTGGGCATTTATCAGGGCATGCTTGCGCCGCTGATCTACAATATTTTATTATACTTTGTGCCTATTTCAATAAAGGCCCTGATTCACATGGAGAGCACAAACTCATTTACAAGTGTCCAGTCTAAACTAATGTATAGATTCTCGCTGTTCTTGTTTTTCAACGGTTTTTTTGCGACTTTCGTTGCATCACTCCTGCTCTCGCTCCTTTCACAGTCTAAAAATAAAGATTTGGGTGTAAATCTTCTTATCTCTGAATTGGGAATATCGATAATCCAGTCTTCTGTATTCTTTCTAAACACCATAGTTCAGAGAATGTGCATTGGCTCAGCCATGGTTTTCCTCAAGCCATCGGCATTTTTGTACAACTTTCTGATCGCACCAATCGCAATACGAACCAGAAGGCAGGAACACGAGAGAGAATTTTCTCCGCCGATAGACTTTGGAAACCACATTCCAAATCTGCTGCTGATAATGCCAATGGCACTGACGTATTCCTGCATATGTCCGGTTGTTGTCATAGCTGCTTTTTTATTCTACTGGTTCAGCTATTTAGTTTATAAAAATGAGCTGGTGTTAGCCACCAGAAATGATTATGAGTCAGGAGGGACTTATTGGAAGCCATCGGTGAGGTTTATAATGTTTTCTCTGATTGTATTCCAGGCATCTACCGCAGCTATTACATTTTCATCCGGAAACACCTTTATTTCCATATTTTTCCTGCCCCTGATTTTCATCAGCTCTGTGTGTGCCAACGGAATGGATTCAATCTTTGCCAAAAGTTCTGAAAATTTCCCCATGAACGCACCTGAAGAGAAGTTTCTCGACTATTTTTCCAAGAAGGTTTTGGAGGAGCGTTATAAGCTGCTTAACGATTGGAAGGAGCTCAATGAAGAGTTTGATCATGATGTTGTGCCCATAAATGAGCTTGGATTTGAAGACAGAAAGGCTAAGATTACAGAATCGTTCTATAAGGATCCAAGCACTCTCGATTCTATCAGCAATATAATATTGCCCAGACATTTTTTCATAACGATACATTTTGTATTGTGCTTTGACAAGAACAATCTTTTTAGATTGCAGAAATGATAAATATAAATTTTTAAGAATAAAAATTTTACAAACAGAAGTTTTACAATCACAGACAATTCTTTATGGCGTATGTTATTTTATGCTTCAATTTTTAATAATTATTATACGTGTTCTTTATGCATGCTTTGCTAGTTTCCGTCAAAATCACCACTTTTCAAGAAAAATTGTGTTTATTTAAGATTTTTATAGTTTTAAGCAGAAGACTTCTTGAAACATAAAACAACTTTAAGGCAATAAATTAATCAATCAGCTTGTAGCATAACTTTATGTGACACTTAATTCTCAACTTTATATTTGTCGCTTAGGAAATCGATCAGCAATTGTTTTTATGTTCATGGCAATCTGCAAAAGAATAAAAGCCAAATCCAGGTTTAAGAGATGCTCTCTAAGAATTGAGCTGCTATGCAATCAACAAAGACTTAATACTGACCACTAATTACATCTTTATCAAAATCAAAAACATTTTAAAAAAATGCTTCTAATTTAAAAGTCATGACAACCTTAAAAAATTAAAAACATTATTTTTTAATTTGTAAAAGCATAAAGTAAGCAGCTTTTGTTTGCCTTTAGCAATTTAACTAAGTTTGACATGCTGAACACACAAATATTAAAAAGAAAATAAATTTTTGTCCTAAATGGCTATCTCTGAAATTGACTTTGAAATGGAGTCCAGTTGCGACAGCAATATTTCTACAAGTGCATCTCTAAAGAGCAAGGACACCAACTCAAACAGCTTTGAAAGCCTTAGATTCTCAGAGTTGGAAGATTCTGAATCTAATGAGCTTTTTGCAAGCCTAGCCTCTATACAAGAGTGTGAAAGATACTTTGAATCTAAAAATATGAAAGACGACAGAGAACTGTCTTTTCGAAATTCATTCAGTGGCTTCCTCAGCTCGCAGAATAACTCAGCCATAAAGCATTCATCTTCTAGAATAGATTCTGATCATAGTTCAAAAAGGTTCAAGTCTAGTGCTTCAGAAACAATCTCATTTTTAATTTCAGAGGAAGATTCTGAGAACAAACTAAATTCACAGTCTAAAGTATATGTCTCACCTTTAAGGGATGAGGAAGATATTGATAAAGTAAGGCCTGAAGTGCTGACTAATAGCAAAGAGTCTTCGAAAAGCAGTTGCATAAAGAGTAGCCAAAATCACTGTGATGAAAACACTGTTACAAGCTGTGTCATTCAAGAACATGATTGTGCCATAGGAAATAACAAGAACGGAGCAAAGTTTTTGTGTGAGCTTATTTCTTCATTATCAAGCGCATCTCAACAGGAAGATCTTGCAATTACAGAGAATTCTAACAAAATTATCATTGACATGAAAGAACAACTGAGAATAGATTGCTTAAACATTCATTCTGATGACAAAGAGAATTTTGTTTCTAAAAAAGAACAAAATAAAGAATGTATAAGTGAAAAAAACAATTTAAAGTTAGAGATGCATAATTTTGCAGATTCTGGATTTGTGACAGGCAAGAACAAAAAGATCTATGTTAAACCAGAAGCTATTGAGGTAAATAAGGCTTTGTTTTATGATGACAGTGGGATATCAGGAGATCAAATACCAAATACACAACCTGAAAACAAATTATTGTGTGAGTCTATGCTTAATCAAGACAAAGAATGTAATGAAAAGAGCATTAGAAATGACAAAATAGAGAATACTGCTAATGATAGTTCTGAAGGCAAACCTAATAAGACCGACGACATAACGATAGCGCCAGGTTACATCGATTCTGGATTCAAAACAGGGAATAACAAGAAAATATTGGTTATAGAAAATTTTAGCAAAAAGGAAGACAAAAACTTTACAGGAGACCAAAACATTCCAGAGCATCGTCCGATGCGCAGATACAACATTCCAGAAAAGTCGCACACAAGCGTAGAAGTGAGAGACGATATTGGAATGACTGAAGTTTACAATAAGGTCAAAAAAGAATTCAAGAAAGAAGATTCTAGATGGGTCCATGAGCAATTTAAGTGGTGCTGGATGCATCTTTTTGTCAACCAAATGATAAATTGTGAAACACTTGAAAACGAGATAATTTCTCTTATGAAATTTAAACTTCGCAGCGAATATTCTATTCTCAGAAGGATTGTTGAATTTGATGATCTATCTCTCAGATTCATGGTCTTAGGAATTATAGGATATGGAGAGGATTCGATAGAGTTGTTTGACGGATTTTATTCTCTTATCTTTGAAATCGACAAAAACATATTCAGCAGGCTAAAGCAGGCCAAAGCAGATCTAGGGACTAAGCTTTATGTGTTTGGGTCCTCATTGCTGTTAAAGTCATCTACAGACATATTTGACGTGAAGGGATGCTGTATGAAGCTGCATTTTAACAGTATGAGAATATGCCTGGACGACTCAGCTCTGGGAAAATCCAATAAAATTTCTTTTCTAAACAAGATCTCCTGCCTGCGATCAGATGGAGGAGTAGTCAGTGCCTTAGTTGTGAAAGTAAAGAGGATAGTTGAATTGAAGTATCTGGTAACAGTAGAAAACTACAGAAACAGGGTTGAGAATCTTGAGGCAGAGATAGAAAAGATCTACGAAATTGCTAGAAAAGCTGATTTTGTTATTGATCCTAAGAAGATACTGTGTAAACAATTCTGCAAAATGATTATTGCTGACGATTCTGGAGAATGCCTCTTAACTTGGTGGTCTCCGCCTGAGATCAGAGTTTCAGATGTTTACAAATTTGTATATTTGATTCCCGTAGAAAATAGCATGGGTCTGCACTTGAGCACCAGCAATAGGACCTTCTATGAGAAAGTAAAAAGCTAGTAGAGCCTTTGAGTTTTTGACCTAGAAAGTCTCCACTTTTCAAACAATAAAAAGATAATTTACTAAGCTTTGAAATGTTGGATCAAAATACAAAATGTTTTACTTTAAGAAGACTTTAAACTAATTTATGTGAATTATTACTACATGCCTCAATGACTCATCTACTTATTTAATATTTTAACATTTCTCAATGACTTACCTACTCATTTAACATTATTTGTTTGTGGTTTACAAACATATAGAACTTCGATCCTAAAATTATTGATTTTGCGCTTTAGATAATAAAATATTAAAAGAAATGAATCTTTGTATTTTTAGGCTGTTTTCTCTTCTTTAAGAACAATAATCTTAGCTTCTACATCGTTGTGTTAGCAAAGATTTGCAGCCAAATAAATTGTCAAAACACACCATCTTTGTTATTAAACTAATTTTAACCCACACCATCTCTGTTATTTTGTGTCTAATTAATAATTAATTGAAGATGTTATAAACAGGCCATTCCTTCTTTGCAAATTTACTTTTGCTTGTGCTTTTCTTTTCAATGTCTTTAAATTTACAACGAATCTATTTTAATAAATTTTGTTTATTAAATTTATTTGTTTGTGATGGCTGAAATATGAAAATCTAATCTTTAAATTCACAATTGAGTAAAAAACTTATTTCATTAAAAATGAAAAGTTTTGTTTAGACAGGACTTTGCTGTGCTCTAAGAAACACACACATTCCTTTTCAGGAGTGTCCAGCTAATGAAATCTTTGTATTTATTTTTTATTATGATTTTTATTAAATTTTTTATTAAAACAAATAATCTAAATTTTTAATTAGTTTATTGATCAAAAAAGAATTTAAACAAAAAAATCTCCTACCCCCATGTTATCTTTCTCATTATTCCAGAAAGCAGCGCTAGTATTTTATTTAGGTAATGCTGCTGCAAAACGATCAACAGGATGCTATGGTCCAAGCAAATGCTTTGATGAGATGTCATCATGCATGGGCGAGTATTCAAGCGTTAGTAACGATTGCCGTGATCAGTTTAAAGGATATGAAAAGTGCGAAACTGAATTCATCAAAATCACAGAGACCATTGGCTGTGAGACAAAATGTGTGACTCCTTGTGTCGACATCTGTGAGATCACATACTTCTTTTCTCATACCTGTGCCTACAAATTCACTCTCTGCAGCTACGAGGCAATTCTTTCTCTGCTCTTCCCAAGGGACTCTCGCAGATGCAAACCTGACAACAAATGCTTCGATTTCTACAAGCCATCTAAAAGATCAGATGTTGAAACAAAAGTCTATCTTCTGCTGCTCCACGTCCTTAAAACAATTCCCCCTACCGTTTATGATTTATATGCAAAGTACTTCTACAGCGAAAGGTACTTCGAATGCTTCTTAGTTCTCCAGAGAATTTTCAGCCCTGAGGCCGAGCTAGAGAGAATCATCATCGAGTCTATCTTCTGCAAAAACCGCTGCATCAGAAAGAAGTGCCCAACCTGCATCTGCTTCGTTGATCCATGCACCAAGGAGTGCTCCGTCGTGGAGTTCCCAACATGCGATCCAAAGTCTAGAATCTGCTTGTATCTCCCTAAACAAATCCTTTGCTTCGAAGAGTTCCTCTGCACTAGCTTCTATTTAGATGAGCTGATTCTTGCTGAGCTCGATCACTTCACTGGCTGCGAGTTTAGACAAGTCTTCACTTATTTACTCAAGCTCTACTACCGTAACTTCCATAAACTATCATACGAAGCCAGAATCATTTTCTTCTTGAGAATCAAGTTCTTTGCTTTCAATGCCATAGGTTACTCAATCTCGCATCTCTGCTCGGGTCCAAAGATTCAGATCCGCACACTGCTTATTGAAACTGCTCAGTGCACTAATGATGTATTTTACAGATCTTATGCTATTGGTTTGGGCCTTCTTAAATAAATCTTGTGAATGGTATTGTTTTTACAGCTTTAATATTTGCTTTTAATGTTATCTTGGTTTTCCCAGTCAAATTCACTTTAAACAATCTTTTTATAAATTTGATGTGCTTTTAAATTTGTAATTTTTGCAACAAAGTTTTCAATACCTTGTTTAATCTTTTTATTTATATATGACTTCTTATATTTTCTCGTTAGGTTTTTTAGATAAGAAAATTTTGTACAGCCGCTCAAAAATTTTTTCTGGCAAGAATCTAGAGGTTTTGCCTGATTCATCATATATTTGCAACTTGCAGAACTCGCTTCTGTTTTCCAAGGCTGCAGCAATCGATTCAAAAGAGTTGTACTTTGCGGCAATGTGTTTGGCAACATTTGTACTAACTCCTGGGACTGATGATAAGAAGTTTACAATGTATTCGCTTTTATCATCGCTTTTCTTGGCTTTCGGGACAAAGCAATCTTTGCTTCTCAAAATGCTTATCAAATTTTTAATTTGAATATGAAAAAAGGTTCCGTCATTGATAAATACAAAATTTACATGCTGTTGTATTTGGTAGGTTAGGTATTTGTCCTTCAGACAATTGTAATGGTTGAACTCGTCGAATTGTGTGTTCTTCTGTAGGCTCTCTTTGTATTTTTTTCTGATTTCTTGATTCACACTGCGCTTGTACCTGTCTTTGTTGAATATAAAATTTATATGGGAACTTGGAGTGGCAGAAAATGTAAAATCTTCAAAATTTGCAACAAAAACTTTTATGAGAGATCTGTTCTCGTAGGTGTCATACATTTCTATATAGTCTTGATCAACTATAGAATACAGATATCTTATTTCTGAGACACTTTTAAATATCTTCTCTATCTTTTTGGGAATTCGTACTTCTAAATTTACAAACACAGGATCAATAATGTCTGAGGAGATCTTAGGCTTGGTTAGAACACTTTGACTTATGTTTTTAACTTCTATCTCTGAGATAGACTCTAAGAATGACAATGTCTCGTCTTGATTCTGCTCCATTCTATGGGCAATATAAATTGTTCTAACATAGATGAATAGGCTAGTTTTCATCTGTTTTGAAATTACTAAAGAAGCTGGCCATCGATTGTGTCAAAGTCAGATAATCTTTGCTATGAGAAAAAACTAAATGTAAATTAGATATTAAAATGTATAGTTAGCCAAATTATGGCATGTTTGAAAGCTGTTAAACTTCCAAGCTTTCTAACAAAACCTCTTTCCTTCTTCATCTGATCCAAAAATACTTTTGAGTCGACAGATATAAACTAAAACAACTGAACAAACTTGAATGAGATTTATTGTACAACTAGAGCTTTTCAAGCTTACATAAAATGGTTAAAAGTCACTTTCTATAAATTTTAAAAGTTACTCTTGATCAATTATTTAGCCAAAATCAAAAATCCATATGCAAATTTACCCGGTCAAAAAGTTTTTAATTTTTATGCAATTAAGTATGCTACTGTGTTTTTTGCCATTTTATTTTATAAGACTTGTAAAGCTTAGACTTGCGATTTCGTAAGGAGTTTTGATTTTGTGATTGAAACAAAAAAATAGGATTTAGTCTGTCCTCAGTGTTCCAAAAAAGATCTAGCTTGCAAGCCAATTCTTTCCTAGCCTGCAGAATGCAACTGATTGGTTTAATTCAAATGTTAGAGTTTGAGATATGTAAAATTGGCAAAAATCTTAAGCTTAAATAAAAAAGATAGAGTGACATGTCTTTAATATGCTCGATTTGTCTAAAATAGCATCTATGTCTAACATTTGTATTGTGTGAATATCCTAATTGCTGGTTCTCTCAAAATTTAATTATAAATTTCATTTGAATATTTTTGTTTGAAAAAACTCCATTGTAAAATTTTATTGTTTTACTTTCGACAACAAACAAAAGATTTGAGATTTTGTTTAGAAGCCCTTGAATGATTGCTTATTGGGCTTGCAAATAAGACTTCTCAGATTGCTAAGAACTTCTATTTTTAGAAATATTGTTGAACAAATCAATATTATGATTCACAAAACAAATTAAATCACTTTGACAAATACACGATTTGTTCTTAATTTAAAAAGATGTTTTTATTTTTAATCAAAATTAATTAAGATCAAAAAATTTAATTAAAAATTTAAATCTTAATTAATTTGAAAACATATAAAGATTCTTGAACTTGCTACCCCAAAATGATCAAATTGCTTTCATTGATATCTTTTGCTACTGCATTATGCGGTCAAAACATGGGTGGCTCAGGACAATTCATCTGTCGTCCAGAACATAGTGGGTCTTCTTCCTCTTGCGATTCTTCTATGTCAGAATGCTCTGAAGAGGCAACTTGCAAAGATTTCGTTCTCAGGCATCCCTGCCACAGCGAAAGAAAAGGCATTAAGGGAATTGTTTGCCCACAGAACATGGTGTCTCTTCATCATTGCCCTAGCAAAAAGAGAAAGTGCACGCCTTACATCGAGTTCACCAGAATTGTTGAATTCTTCATTGTGATTCCTGGCGCCCCAAAGCTCTTTTCTTTTATAGAAAGTAATGATATTAAGTCTCTTGAACGTCTTGCCTCCAAGTCGAGCTGCTCGCAGAACTACGATGCTATGAGCGCATTCTTCTATGCTGCAGATTCGTTCTTGGGCCTGAAGACACATCATTTCAGCTACGACTTCATTCTGTTCTTCCTAACTAGATTCTATTATTTCCTAAATATCTGTCACATTGATAATGTTGCTGTCTTTAATGGCGTGGATCTGGTCTATATTGAGAACAGAAAGCCGGTTGATCTGCTGGACATCCCATCGGTTTACAACAATGCTACATTCGGAACTGAGGCCAATGCATGCCACATCTTCAACACCATCATCACCGATACAACCATCACCAAGATTGTCCTTGACTTTATTCTTGTAATATCTGCTCAGATCACAATTGCTGTTGGTAAATGCACTCCTGGATTCTGCCCTCCTTCTAAGAACTTCACTACTTACGATACTTATGTTGCCCTTTTAACTGCCTATTTGAATGCCACTGCAGAGCTTACTTCTGTGAACCTTTTACAAAAGATCGAATTTATCAAACCCCAGACACAGTTCGCATTCATCGTTCTGCCATTCCTTGCAACGCCCAATGCTTCGACTAAATCTTTCTATGTTCTTGACTTAGATGCTACCAAGTACTTCAACGTCAACAATACTGCAAGATTCGTTTAATAAATGTTTTTTGTAAATACAAAATATTATTTTCTTTGCTAATACTTCTAAGTCTTTTCTTAAGTTGATTTATAGATTGTGATGAGCTTCAGATCAGAAGCTAAAATATGTTTGTTTTGGCAATTCAGGATGCAAACCTTGTGTTATCTATGAATTATAAACTCAATGTCATAAGATTTATTAACTGGGCTATTATGAAGTTTTTTTACACATAAACAAGCCATGCTTCAATCTAAGATAGCCAATTGTCAAATATTATTATTATTGAACTATTTTAACTTTAATTAATTGATTTTATTAAGACCAAAGAACATCAAACTTCTGTGTTTCAAATTTTACAATTATTAAATTAATAGCCATTGTCTGATGTGCTTTATACTTTGGAATTGCAAATAAATGATTGTATTCAATTTTTGCTTTTTTATAAAATGTAAAACAAATAAATTTTCGCGTTTTAGATCAGTCCTTTCGATTGGTTAAAAACAAAGAAGAACAATTTAACCAATAAACTGTTTACATCAATGGCACCAAAGACAAATTTCCTTAGAACCAAGCTCGCTGCCATGTTTTGCTGTGCCAAGGAGGCAGGCGGGAGGAAAAAGCAGCCACACAAGCTACATGATATCGTAATAGACAGTGAGCTAAGTGACTCAGTTAAGGAAAACACAAATGAGCTTGGCAAGGAACTTCCTTCTGCAAACACAGCATCTATCGAAGAAAATGATCTAAAAGAGATTGGAAATCACAATCTTGAATCAAAAGATGGTGAAGGAAATAAGACAATGGCAAACTCTAGCAATTTCCAGATAAAAACAAGTGACATAGGCAACAGACAGAATTGTAGTACTTCATCACAAAAATTAAACTTGTCTGGAAGTAATGATAAAGCCAGATCCAGCAATCATTGTTTTAAGAAGGACAAAAAAAGCGGCGCAAGTGGGAGCAGGAATTTTAAACAACCTGATGATACAAAAAATAAAGACAATATAAAAAGTACACAAGATTTAATAGATAATAAGATGAACGATGGCAATACTTCTCACGAAGTTAAGGAAATTAGAATGCCCCAGACCAATCATCTGAAATCATCTAGACAAGGATCATATTCAAAAAGCCACATGACAATACCAGACAAGAATATGCTCGACAAGAAAGTAAATTCGCAGGATTTTAAAATTAATGAGCATCAAAAAAATCATAAAAATTTTGACTATGCAGAATTTTTAGAGGATTATAATTCGACTCGCCAAAAGCATAGCTCTAAAAGTCCTGTGAAAGACAACAACAAACAAGATCAAATGGTGAACAAAGAGAAAGATAAGACAGAAAATAGCAAACAGGATCATATCAATGATGACTGTAATGATTATATAGAGAATACTGCATCAAATAAAATTATAGATCAGAAAGAAGATCTTGAGGACAATAAAGCAAAAAACATACCAGATACAACAAAAAAAGATGATACCTCCAAAAATTATGTTGACAGCACAGAGGCTAATAGATTTGAAGAACTACATCGCTTTTTGGACAGGAACAACTCTAACACAGACGTGACCACCACATCAACCATGGATAGCGAAACAGAAGTTACCTGTGAAATCGATTTTCATGATAAAAAAAAGTTCAGCAGAGATTTATCGAAGAAAATGATGTCATACCTGAAGTTCAGACACAACTATAAAGACAGTGGACATTAGAAACTAAAAAAATATCATTTTGAATAAAAATTATAAATTTTTTATTTTTTCATATTGCTCTTAAATTTGGGACTTGCTATCAGCGAACTGTTATATTCTAAATGCTTGCGCTCATATTAAACAAACGACCTGAAAAATTTTAATTTAATTTTCTAGAATAGAACAGAACGTATACTGTCTCAGCATCAGTCGGAAGATCAGCCTTCTGAACAAAAGAATCATTAAATTCATACCAAAAGTCCCTCTTGGCATAGGAAAAGTAATGCCCAGAAGAAAGCCCTCCACTGTGACACACTATCCCAATGTTATCGTACAACTCATCACAGATACTTATTGTTTCATCAATGTAGATGCTACGATGGTTTTTTTGAGTAAGGCTTTGAAATCTATTGAGATAGAAAATAACATAGTTTGAGGTGCTTTTCAGGCGGTGGGATATTGAAGAATCGCTCTTTGACTCACATTTTTCGCATTTCCAAGGACAAGAAGAATCAATAATTTCACTGTTGTTTACATATGCATTTATTGACTCTTGGATGGATTTAGTAACAACTAAATATTGCATAGTAGAGAATGCCTTGACCTTAGACGTGAAGCTGCACTTGTGGCATTTTATTGTATCCTCTGAGTGGATGCCAAAATTTTCCTTGAAAAAATTTTTATCTTGGCTAGCAGCCTCATTAGAAAAGTGATTCAGAAGATACTCAAGAAAAGAGTGGGCATCCTGCTGTTTTCCGTCAAACATCTTGATTGACCCTTGTATCGATTTTATAAACTCGGACGGATCAACAACTTTATAGTTTCTATATTTAAAAATAAAGTTTTGCATTTCTTTGCTAAATGGCTGCTTTTTGGAATCAAAGGCAGTCTCTTGGAAATACTTAACTATGCCTGGGATGGAAATCAGGCATTGCATAGAGGCGTTAAAAAAACACGTGTTTCCCCGATTTTTCATTCCGTTTGGAGGCAAAACTGTCTTTGTTGGCGCTTTGGATACCATATGTCAAGGGCCTACAATTAATCATACAAAAATATTTAAATTAAAATGCAGAATTGTGTTGTTTTAGAATAAAATTTAATAAACCTCTTGTGTTTCAATGGGACAATAAAAGTCAATAATTAAAATTTGTGGTCAGTCTCATTGACATATTTTACACAAGAAGAAGTGTTAGGACTGGGCTATTGTGTAATATATATTTTGCTTACAAGGACATGGCCCTGGGTGTTTCACAATCTTACTTTGCATTAGAAAGACTTCAGGGATTTTGTATAAGCAAAGTTAACAACCAAGACAAAGCTTGAGATAGAATTGTTGGGGATATGGGTTTAAAACTTGTAAATTAAGACTGTTGTGTTTTATTTTTTTTAAACTGACGATTTGCCCTGAAATTTAATGTCTTCTCAAAATAAAAACATTCCGATCAATGATAAAAAACTGGATGCTGAAATTGTTTCATAATTTAAACAAATTTCAGGGTTGAATCACGATTAATTATTGTTTTATCTTTTAAATCCCTATTGGATGCAATTTCAAACTATGTATCAGATTCTAAAATATAAAAAACACTTGCTTGTTACACATATGAGATCTATAGAATTTTTAGTACATGCCATCGTGTTCTTATTGATAAAAGGTGTAGATGCACGTGAAGCATACAAAGAACAAGACTTCGAAATTGAGATGATCACAGGTTCTGAAAGGGTAGCTGATCCAGAAAGCCCTTACAACCCAGTTAGACTCGAAGCCGAAAGAAATCGTCTATCTATGCTGAGTGCGCTTATAGCTTTTGGTACCCCAAACTTCGTAGGGACGGTTCCTCCTGGTGTTATTCAATTCATGACATCAGAGATATTAGCGTCTGCAAAATCTGGTGAAAAGCAGTTTTCTTTTGCAAGAGGCCTGGGTCATAAACTCGTGTCTAAAAAGAGAAAGATAAGGCTTGATGATAAATGCTCAAAGAAGCAGGGATCTAATTCATGTAAGCCTGGATATGTGAAAGTACGTTATGACAGGAGCGCTGATGACTGTTATGAAGGCGGAAAGTCATCATCTGCAAAAAAACAAAGAACCGATTCCATCTCTGTAACAACACAATCATCTAATGCAAAGACTGTAACTACTAGCACTACCTCCTCCAAAGCAGTGCAGGCTGGAAAGCTGACTTCTACAGAGAGCGCCGATGAGCCCTCAAATGATCAGAATAAAAATTAAATAATTTAATGAACGAATTTTAAAACTATAATTTTGTTTCAATTTAAAAATGGCTCTAGCCTGACAATAAAGACAGCCTATAAGCTGATCTTTATTAGTAATTCCTCTTTTAATGGCTTGTTCTCAATTTGTAATGTGTATAATCAGAAGTCTTAGATTGAGCTTATTTTGGATTTATGAATTTTGAAACAGTTTGTTTCACAAATCAGAGTGCAGCGAACGTCTGTAAACGTTGAGCTAACTAGTTTAAACAGAGGCATTGGCACAAATGATTCTTTTTTATCCAAGCTTTATAATTTTTGCATGCGCATAAACCCATGACGATAGCGATAAAGTCGATTGAGCTGATAAATTTTATGTGCCATGAAAACTTGAGGATTGTGTTTGACAAGAAAATAACATGCATAGGAGGAAGAAATGGGACCGGGAAGAGTGCTGTCATGATATCGCTGGGTATTTTGTTCGGCCAGAGAGCGCAATCTCTAGAAAGAGGCAACAGTTATGCTAATTTAATAAAAACAGGCTGCAACCAGTCTATTATAAAAGTCACGATAAACAATTATTTGAATTATCAAATTGATAAATACGGAAAAACTGTTACAATAGAAAAGAAGCTCAGGCTAGCGTCAAGCAAGGTATCGTTGTATAATGAGAGAGGCAGGCTGTTTAACGTAACTAAAGCCGAGCTGGACAATATCATAGAAAAATATAGCCTTAAATTTGACAATCCTTTTAATTTTTTGACGCAGGAAAATAGCAAGAAGTTTTTGAATGTGTGCAAGCCAGAACAGCTCTATGATTTGTATTATAGGGGAACAGAGCTCAAAACTGTAAATGAGGAGCTTGAATCTAGCGGGACAATTTTGAATGAGATGAAGGAAAAATTGAATGAAACAATGATTAGAAAGAAAGAGTTACAATCTAGACTGATAATTCAAAAAAGCAAATTAGAATATTTGAACTTTGATGCAGAGGCAGAGCTCAAGAGTTTGGAGTTAGAAGAAAAATGGAACGAGGCAGTGGAGACACGGCGAAGAGCTGAAGAGATCACCGATATAATTCAGAAATTAGATGGAGAGATAGAAGAACTGAAAAGGGATAAGGAAGGTCTTGCCGAAACAAAGAATTTTGAGTTTCAGGAGAAAAGCACAGGAGAAATAGACAAACAAATAGATGACGACAGGCTGCAGCTTCATAGAATTTCAGCAGAACATAAGGATTATCTCAGCCAAAAAGAAAGTTATGAGTCGAGTCTGCAACAGATTAAGGATAAAAGCAGAATCAAGCCTATCAAGCTCAGAATAGGTGAAGTTGAACGAGAACTTGAGATTAAGTCAGACAAGTATTTAGAGCTTGAAAAACATAGAGAAACTTTTTACGATCTTTTACAGAAAGAAAGGATAGAAAATGAAGCCAAAGAGCAGAGAGCCTATGCTATCAAGAAGCAGATTGAGTACTTTAAGAGGCATGCTCATGATTCAGGAGTCGAAGCGACAATAAATAAATTTATGGAGGTAGAAAGAGAATTAAGCCGTCATTCTTTCAATGATCAGGTGATAGGACCTATTTCTAAGTTTATAAGACTGAGGGAGAATAAGTGGTATAAGCCTGTGAGCATTGTTTTGAAGAGAGCATTAGATAATTACATGGTGTTTAATAGCCAAGACAAAGTAAGACTGTTCAACATATTTAAGAAGCTAAATGTCAATTATTCGATTCTTCAGGTTTCTTCGAAGAATGTCTGTAAAAATTACGAGAAGAACAAGAACTTCAAGACTCTGCTGGATGTTTTGGAAGCAGATGAGCCACTTGTGTTGTCTCAATTAATAATGCTGAATGGTATAGAGCAGATAATATTAGTTGAAAGCAGAGAAGATGCCCATAGAATTATAAGAGGCAATCCAAAGCATGTTGATTGTGCTTACATACCATCTGGAGATAGAATCAAGCTGTTTAATGGCTCACTGAGTGACTTTAGACAGAAGGATGACGGATCCTATTGGTTTGAAGACCAATCCTCGAGAATAGCCAAGTTAGAAGAGGAGCTTAAAAGACAGAAGATAAGCTGTGAAAATAAGGGCAAATATGATGAAATGGTAAATTTGATTGGAACCATGGGAAAGGAGATTTCTGAATTGAAAAAAGAACTGAGTAATCTGAGCCTTGATCTGGAAAATCTGCAGAGCTTGAAAGAGAATGATACTGCCAGCCTGGAGAAGAAAGTAGCTATTTTGGAAAGGTCAGTTTCTTCGCTTCACAAACATAAACAAATACTCGAGACTGGACTTTGCGAAAAAGAAAAAGAAAAATCGCAGATAATACAAGAAAATGAAAGAGCCAAAGCCAAATCTCTAGAAGCTAAAAAAGAAATCCACGAAAAAAGAAACAAGATAGAGTATTTTATTTTAGGAGCAGAAAATAGCAGATGCATGCGGGTGGGAGAACGAAAGAGGTTGGTTAATTTTGCAGATGAGCTTGTCTCTACGCTAGATCCTAAGCCAAAAGTATTAAGATCTGCTGAAGAAATAAATTGTCGCAGGCAATTTGTTTATGACTTCAAAGCGCAGGCAAAAACCATGGATTCACCAGAAAGTATCGAGAAAGATATAATTTTAGTAGAGAATGAATTGAAGAGCATTTCAAACGTTGTGGACAGATTTGAGAAAACTGTTTTTAAGTCGGAACAGGCATACAAGAAACGAATTCTAAAGAGGGAAGAGATAAGAAACACAACAACTCTAGAATCCACTGCTCTCTTCAAAGAATGCACTATGAAGAATGGCTATTTGGGAGAAATGGATATAGACCATGAGAATAAGCGGATAGACATCAAAATGAAGGTTCATAATACGGAATTGAGTGGTTCAAAGAGTACCCTCAGTGGTGGAGAGAGATCCTTTGCATTTATTTGCTTTCTTCTTAGCATGTGGAAGTGCTTTAGGTGCCCTATCAGGATTTTGGACGAATTTGATGTTTTTATGGATGCTGTCAACAGAAAGATGGCCATCAGGTTGCTGTTTGAGTTTTTCAAAACATCTGAAGTCCAGGCTATTTTAATTACTCCACTGGACACAGAAGATCTTATTGATTCTGAATGTGATATTAAAATTCTAAAGAAGATCGTAAAATAGGAACTGAAACCGTTTCTTTAATTGCCTGTCTTATAGTGTTTATCAAACGAAGCATAAGTTCCTATGAACTATTAAGAAGCAAGGCCGACAAATTTAATGGTGATTATAGTTTATTTAAATAAAAAGAAAAGGTTTAGACTTCCAATGCTACAATTGTCATAAAGCCTTGCACAGTCTCATCTGTCAGGTCTTTTTAAATGTTTTGTACTCCTGTGCTGACATAGCTTTTACATTGTAAAAATAAAGTGTATTTGTTTTGGCAGTTGTTTCATCACTAATTATTACAGCATTTTATCAAATGTGTGATCAAATATTTGTAAATTTTATGCTAAAAACTATTTTCTGATAATCAAAATAAACTCAAACTCGTGCATGTAGAGATTATATTGTTTGTTTCTTTGCAACGCAAGCTTTGATAGCTCAGTCGGTTAGAGCGCCGTGCTAATAACGCGGAGGCCCGGGGTTCGAACCCCCGTCGAAGCATTTTTATGTAATGGAAGATTGTTTTCTATGTGCTATCTTGTTTTTATTGAAGTAGTTCAGCCGTTGTCTGTGCCATTCTCACAAGGCTATCTGCCTACAATGTTGTGCTACCAATTAAGACCTAACTGCAGATGAAACAAAAATAGAAAATTCGCAATCTGGCAAAACAAATGGTCGACATAGACTCGCTTCTCAAGGAGTATAATGCCTATGTAAAACACAAGAAGACACAAAAGAGCATGCCTAAGAAAGAAGAAGATCAGGCCCCAGCCCTTGGCCTATGGCCTCGTGATTTTCTTCCGCCTACAAAATATACTGCGGATCAAAATAAAACTAACTTAGATAAAACTGAGAGAATATCTAAAAAAGATCCCATGCTTATTGGAAACAAGAAACTTGTCAGGATCTTGACCAGCATTGATATTTGTCTTATCAGGTCCATAAGTGCAGAAGATCTTGTGCTTTTTGATGGCACTTCTGAATCTTTACCTATCTCACACATTCAAAATAAGAATAAAGCACTAAAAGTGTGGTTGGTTAAGGAATTTGATCTTGACCGCCTTTTTAAAATGTTGAAATATTCCCTGGCTGTTAAAAATTACAATTTAATCAACATTTTGGCCAGTTGTGTCCAGTCGAATCGGCTATCAAAGAAGAAATTGAACAGGGTAAAGTATTACAAAAGCTTTTTGGAAAAGCAGGAAGGCGGGATTTTTCCATTTGAATGGATGCTGAAGGATTGTGAAGACAGCAATCTCAATGTCGATAGTGAGGTAGCTTCTATGAGATTTTGTAGAATTGTGGAAAAATTGAAAGAGATGAAAGGAATCAAAGACGAATTTGTGTTGAAGGAAAGACACAAGCAGCTTGTTTTTGCAAAGCTTTGGAAAGTTTCAAATCAGGTTCCTGTCCAGTCTGAGACCCAATCTATTTCTGATGAAAATTTATATTTGGTTTTGTGAGAAGGTATTTAAATAAAGTAATACAGTATTTTGACGGCTTTAAGATTCTCTTTAAACTTAGTTTGGATAGTGATAACTTTGTTAAAGGTTTTGCAATGTAAATATGCTAGCCTTGCTGTTTCTTGCAGCAATTTCACAACCTGTTTGCAACTAAGATCAATAATTATAAATGCACTAAGTTAACAGTTTTCAAAATTTTTTTACTAATAAAAAGAATTTGTAAGTCTTTTAGATCTTCTATTTCATCTGGCAACTGAAGGATATTGCTAAAGCTAAGAACAAGGTGACTGACGTTTTTTTCAATTTCCTATTGACTTTTGCAGCTCAATCACTTAATTGTTGGCTAGATCAAGAAAATCTATCATATCTAATTTTTCTTCTTCATTTATGATACAGTCCGAAGCAAAAGTTTATGACACCCCCTTTTTTGCATTTTTAAGACGAATAATTGATTGAATAAATAAAGTAAAAAAATTAACTTTTTTAAATTTTTATAATCTACATATCTATATATTTACTTGTGATTTTTATTACCTAAATATTTTAAAATTGAAAAAATTGCATTTTTAAGTGTTGCAAAAGTTTACGACAGGTAGTAAAAAAATGTTTAATACTTAGTGTTTGACCCATTTTTGATTAAGACATTGAAAATTCTCTCTTTCATAGATAAAGAATGATGCACTTGTTTTTGTCTGACTCCATT
>Ga0308170_10000820_pt1 | contig 34701 bp, 29 predicted proteins | sample PhyBR2_2_FD_202136 | JGI IMG/M metagenome (GOLD analysis project Ga0308170, IMG submission 202136) | Phyllosphere microbial communities from UC Gill Tract Community Farm, Albany, California, United States - DLSLSB.R2 | ecosystem: Host-associated > Plants > Phyllosphere > Unclassified | place...
AGGGGTCGGGTGGACGAGGGCGAGACGGAGGGCGCGGTGAGGAGGAGCGGCCCGCCGACGACGACGACCAAGGCGGCGCACAGCACTCGCGCCCTCTTCTCTCGCCCTCGTCGCCCTCTTTCTCCTTGTCGAGACGCGGACCATGCTCTCTCTGCGAGCAGGAAACAGCCAGTCGAGCGAGAAATGCCTTTGCACGATCGCTCTCTTGCGCCTCGTCCTCCTCGCCGCGGACTTTCTCTCGCTGCCGACTCCTGTCGCAATCAAGGCTGCACTGCGCTCGAGTTGCATCGTCTCGCTCAAGTCGACGTCTAGATACCGCTCATGATCTGCGCAAACTGCTCGGCGCCGAGCAACCGCTGCAGCTCGGCAAAGTCCATGCCGGCCACTCCCCCCTCGGGGAACGTCTGCGGCGGCTGCGCCTGCTGCTGCTGCTGCTGCGGCATCGGCGGCGGCTGCAGCTGGAAGTTCTGCTGCTGCTGCTGGAGGGGCGCACCGCCGACGTTGAACGGCGCCGAGGGGAGCGCGCCGGCGAAGGACGACGAGGAGGCGGACGGGGCGGCCTGCGCTTGGAGGCTCGGCGACAGGTGCGGGATCTGGTACGGCGGCTGGATCGGCGACGAGAACATGCCCGACTGGGCCGAGTTTGGGCGCACGGGCTGGAGAGGTGGTGGTGGAGGAGGGGGAGCCGACTGCTGCTGCTGGGCCGAGTGCGCCCGCTGATGAGGCGTTGCCGTCGAGCTCGAAGGCGCCGCCGCCGGTGCCGAAGCCTTGCTGTCCTGCAGCCAGGCCTCGGGGAGCGGGATCTTGGTGAAGACGAGCGCGAGGAGCTTGTTCTGCTGCGGGACGGGGATGAGGACGAGGCCGTGCGGGGTGCCCGAGAAGCGCGCGACGCCGCACTGCGAGCAGCACGTTCAGGAGTCAGTGACGCTCGACTCGAGCAGGGAGAGTGAGTGAAAGACGACGCACATGGCCCCTCATCTCCATGCTCTGCGCAAACATGCCGTACAGCGCCTCGTTGGCGTGCCCGCCCGGCGCCGCGAGCTGCTTCTTGCGGAGCTCGTCCGGGAGCGACTCGTTCGGGATGGCCGACAGGCTCATGGCCGGCAGCGTGTGCTTGTTGGCGAGCTCCTGCAGCGCCGCCATCTTGATCTGGACGAGCGACGAGATGCGCCACGAGTGAGGGAACTTGACGTCGGCGCTGCGCGGGCGAGCTCAGCGTCAGCTGCACGCTCGTCTCGACGTCGGGCGAGCGAGGGAAAGGTCCACGCACAGGTCTCGGATCGCGCTCTGCTGCATCGGGACGGCCGTGCAGAACATCGTGTACTCGGCCGTCGTGCCCGACACCTCGGTGAGCGCCCACGAGATCGGGCCTCGCCAAACGGTGCGCGGTCGCTCAGGCTCCTTGCGCGCCTGCTGCTGCTGCTGCTGCTGCTGCTGAGGTTGCTGAGGCTGAGGCTGAGGAGGATGTTGAGCCGGCGGGAGCTGCTGCGCCGGCATCGACTGGGGCGTCTGCAGGCCCGGCGCGAGCGGGATGTTGAGCCCGAGCCCTTGGCCCTGGACGTTCGGGCCTTGGCCCTGCGCCTGCGCCTGACCGAGGGCGCCGTTGATGCGCTCGGCCGCCCTCTGCTGTTGGGCGAGCTGGTACCGGTGCCTGCGCGACGACGACGAGCTCGTCAGCACGCGCGCTCGCACCTCGAGCGGGACAGGAGGAACGAGAGAGAGAGGACGCACTGGTTCGCCATCTCCTGCAGGCGCTTGACTTGCTGCCCGGCCTGCTCCTGCGTCAACTCGCCGCGCTCGACCTTCTTGCGGATCGTCTCGAGGTGCACCTCGATCTTGGCCTTCATGTCGGGCGGGATCTGCGGCAGGCCGTTGAGCTGCTGCTGCGTCATCTGGCGCGGCGTCTGCTGCTGCTGCTGCGGCTGCTGCTGCTGGCCGTTCGGCCCGCCGGGCAGGCCGGCGGAAGGCGGGCCCGTCGAGCCGGGCGCGCGCGAGCCGTTCGCCCGGGCATATGCGGCGAGCGCGGCGGCCTGGATGTCGGCCGCCGTCGGTGGAGGCTGGCCCGAGCGTGCGGCGGCCGCCTGCATGTCGGCGATGTACTGCTGGAGCGTCTCGTTGGTGAGGTTGGTCGGCACGGCCGGCATCGAGGGCGAGCGGTTCGGGACCAGTCGTGGCGAGGGCTGCGGGTGGTTGGGCGTGCGAGTGGGGTTGGGCGGCGTCGGCTGCTGCTGCTGCTGCTTGACGCCGGCGAGGTTGGCGTTGCCGAGGTGGGGCGACACGGCGGCGCCCGACGGGTTCGGCTTGGGCTTCTTGTTGGCTGCTGCAGGATCTGGTGGCGCGACCCGCTTGTTGGCGCCGGCTGCGGCAGGCGAGGGCGCGCCGTTCTGCTGGGTCGGCGGTGGGCGCGACGCGTTGTGGTTGTAGAAGCCGATGAGGAAGCAGGCGTGCGACGGCGACAGGAGGGGGAACGAGAAGCCGGGATGAGGTGGTGGCGCGAGCGAGTTGTAGATGAGGTTGGCGGGGAACCGGCCCGAGGACTGCGCGGCGGCGAGGGGGAGTCAGGAGGCGCTCGGACCGCGATAAGGAGGACGAGAAGACGCACCTCCTTCCAGAACGCCTCGAGGTTGGGCGTGTACCCGAGCGAGATGAGCGAGAAGAGCGTCGTGCAGTGCTGGCCCTGCAGGGAGGGAGGGAGAGGGTCAGCGACTGTCGGCGTGAGCGAGGGGAAGACGAGGGAGAGAGAGCGCGAGCGCACCTTGGTGAAGCTCTTTGCGAACGACTCCCACGACTCTGCCTGGTCGTCGTCCTCGAGCCAGACCTCGTCGCCGCCCATGTTGTCGACGTCGGTCGCCGAGATGACGACGACGTACTTGGGGAGCTGGCCCCGGCCCTCCCCACCTGCTCCTGCGAGCGAGCCCTCGACGATGCGGCTACGGGCGAGGCGGATCGCACGCAACAGGCCGGTCGTCGAGCGCCATAACGTCGAGGCCGGTCGAGCTGGGCGGCGAGTAAAGGAGGGGAGGGCGGCGAGGAAGGCGGCCGGCGGGAGGAACGGGTTGAGCGGCGAGGCGTGGGAGGACGGGGTGACGCAGGTGAGGAGGAGCTGTTGCGCACCGAGGGCGAGGGTCAGCGAGACCGTCTGTGAGAGCGCGCGCGGCTCTCTACGGGGCCTGTGCTGCTGTCGCTGCTGTCGCTGCTGCCGCGCCCACCCCGCATTCCCGAACAGGGCGGCGAGGTCGAGCCGGCCCATCGCGCATCTGAGCCCTGCTCCGACCCGTACATGCCGACAGGCCTTGACCCGACCGCGCCCATGCCGAGCCGGGCCTCGCAGACGATGCTGTCGGCGATGTCGGGCGGGAGAAGCGGAGCGAGGGGAGGGAGCTTACCTGGCTCGTCGGGTGCAGAGCTTGCAGGGCACTGCGAGGGAGCGGTACCACGTCAGCTTGAAGGACGTCTGGAGCGGCACAGGAGCTCAGGGGACGCACGAGATGACGGCCTGGGCGTAAGGCGCGATGAGCGAGTCGCTCGCGGGCGAGGGGTCGACGACGAGGGCGACGGGGACGACGTTGCGCTTCTTGGGCTTGTCGGCCATGCCCGTGCGCGCAGGTGCTGGGTGCGCAGGGCCTCGCACAGCGGGGTGTGAGGAGAGCGAGAGGGTCGAGGCCGGGCGAGAGAAGCGAGCGGGGGAGGCTCGTCTCGCTCCCTCACCCTCGCCACCAGCTTGACCATGTCTGGAGCAGTGCGTTCTCTCTCAGAGGCTCTTCCTTGCCCGCCCACGCTGACCGCAGCTCGTCGCGTTGCCGCGCAGGAGCCCTGGGGTTCGTCATCTCTCGCCGCCTCGACCAACCTCGTCCTCGTCCTCGTCGCCGCAGGCTGACCGGTGTGCCTGCTCTGCAGAGATCCGCTTCTCCAACTCGCGCAAGCGGCCCTACTTCTACAACTCGGCCACCCAGGAGTCGCGCTGGGAGGTGCCCGACTCGCTCGCCAACTCGGACATCTCGTCCCTCCCCGGCGCCGAGTTCCTCAGCTACTCGCAGCAGCCCGCAGCAGGCGCAAAGCAGCAGCAGCCCGCGTCCTCGAGCGGCGGCGGCGGCGGCAGCAACAAGGTGCGCGCGTCGCACCTCCTCGTCAAGCACGCCGGCAGCCGCAGGCCCAGCTCGTGGCGCGACGACAACATCACGCGCTCCAAGGAGGACGCCATCGACCGCCTCAAGGGCTTCGAGCGCCAGCTCAACGACTCGCCCGACCTCGCCGGCACGTTTGCCCAGATCGCGCGCAAGGAGAGCGACTGCTCGTCGGCGCGCGACGGCGGTGACCTCGGTGCGTCGAGCCACTCCCCTCGTCCAGGTCTTGATTCTCGAGACGAACAAGACTGACGTGCTCGACCTGCTCTTGTCACGCAGGCTACTTCGGGCGCAATCAGATGCAGAAGCCGTTCGAGGAGGCGTCGTTCGCGCTCGAGGTCGGCCAGCTCAGCGACATAGGTGTGTCCCCTCTCACAGCCTCGCTGCCACTCGCAGGAGCATGCTGACGCTCCTGCATTACAGTCTCGACCGACTCGGGCGTCCACCTCATCCTGCGCACCGCCTGAGCGCCCCCGCCAACCCTTCTCGGCCGCGCACGCACCGCTCTTTTCTCTTTCCCCGCAGTCCCCTCCTCCTTGCATCCTCGCCGTGTCGTTCTCATCCTCTCTCTACTTTTCCTCCTCTTCGTGCAGTGTCACCGAGCCGTCCAGACCGTGCCTTCGTCGCATTCGAGAGAGCACTGGAGGCCGAGCGAGACAGGGAGGATCGTGTGCGGCTAGCTGTCGCTCGACGCGCATTGTACGAGAACGAGGAGCTTGCATGGCGTGCTTCTAGATCCGCAGGGACTGCAGGCCTCGAGCTCGTCGCGAGAGAGCCACGGACTGCGCTCGCCGAGACGAGGAAGCTCGTCGTCTCTCCCTCGGCGTCCGCCTCGCGCCGCTCCACCCGAGGTGAAGTACGGCGTGCCGCATGGGCAGACATTGCTCAGTGCGAGAGAGCTATGCCGGCGACGTCTGCGGCCGCAACTGCTTCGAGAACGTGGCCTTCGAGCGCAGGAGAGGCTCGACACCTGGTCGCAACGCTAAGCAAGCGCGCAGCTCGCGCTCCAGTCGCTGCCGGCCGCCTCGAAGTAGACGACGTCGAGAACGCTGTCGAGCGAGCCGGACCCGAGTCGATCAGCGAGGCGCACAGCCGCGCGAGAGCGAAAACGTCCAGGAAGGCGCGATCCGGCGGCGAGCGTTCTGCCTCACGCTTTGCGCTGCAACCCGCAGTAGCCGCGCGCAGAGTTGAGCTAGAGTCTGTGGCAGTCTCTGTGCGAGGGTGCAGCGCGAGGAGGTGGGTCGAACGAGGGACAGGACGGTCCGTGCGGATGAGTCGGCCGCTTTGGCCGGCTCACCTAGCCTCTCCAGCTTACGAGATTCAATCGACGGATCCGCAAGCCCGCCGACAAGCCTGCCTGGGGTGCATCGAAGCGAGAGAAGGCTGATCGAGCTGCGAGGAGGACAAAGCGGCCGCCGCCGGTCGGGCAAGCCGGACACAATCGCCGGCGGGGCGGAGAACAAAAGAGCTGTGCCGAGGCGACGAGCGCTCGAGTTCAATTAGAACGGCGCAAGTGGCATGAAGCTCCTTCTGGCCTGGGAAGCGGTCGACAGCGCGGAAGCAGGGGAAGCGGGCGAGATGGCTGGGCGGACGAAGCGCGGAGAGCGCTCGCCCTCTCGCTCGACTCGCACCACCGCCGCGTCGTCGATGCGCCGCGTGCGCCATCTTGTGCAAAGTGGCACTTTGCCCGAGCAGAGCTAGCGAGCAGCCGCTCTGGCCGTGCCCTCGTCGAGGCCGTCGACGCTCCTTCCCCTCCTCATCAGCGCCTTCCCAGTCGGGTCCACATTGACGGCAGGGCTCCAACCTTGTCCTTGTCGGCTGCGAACCTCCCGGTCGTCGGTCGGTCCAGCTCGAGCGTCACCCCTCCCCCTCGCCACCACCGTGCTCTCCCTCTGCACCCTCGCCCGGTCGTCGTCGTCGTCGTCCTCCGCCGCCGCTCTCGCCCACCTCGGCCTCTCCTCGCCGGCCCGCCAGACTCGCCTAGCCTGCGCCGGCTCAGCGCAGCCCGCACGCCCTCGCCCGCCTCTCGAACCGGGTCCCCCGCCGTCGCCCGCCCTGCCGCCCCGAGCTCTCGTTCTCACCCGACCGCCCGCCGCACCTCGCCGACGACGATGAGCTACCCGCCAGCGCCGTCCTCCCACCACCAGCACCACGCCCCGCCGCATGAATGGGCTCACCACCCTGTCGCCTCGACCTCGACCTCGTTCCCGGCGTACGACCCGCCGCGGTTCGCCTACAGCCGCGACGCCGACCCTCGTCCCGCCCTCGCCGATCCGTACGGCCAGCACCACCACCACCACCACCACCAGCGGGACCACCAGCCCGCCTCGGCCTCGACGCTGACGCCGCCGTCGAGCTTTGGCGGGTTCGGCTTCCGCCGAGCACGTAGCTCCGGCGCGCTGCCGACCCTCCAGCCGGCGGCGCTCCACGAGCAGTCGCTGCACGCCTATGCGGCGTTCCCGCCCAGCCCGGTCTCGCCCAACTACCCGCACGGCGACGCTTCGGCCGGGCAGCAGCAGCAGCAGCAGCAGCGCCCGGCGTCGGCGCTGTCGTCCTGGCGAGCGCCGCCGGCCGACCCGAGCTGCCGCGACGCTTGGGCGCCTGGGCCGTCGACGTACGCTCACGAGTCGGCGTACTCGTCATCGTCGGGTTCCTGGGCGCAGCAGCAGCCGCAGACGCCGCCGCCGTCGGCTCGGTTCCGGCGCACCTCGTCGGCTCAGCCTTCGTTCGCGGCGCCGTCGACCACGCCGAGCTCGCCTTCGCGGCCCGGCAGCGCCTACTCGGCCCGAGGCTCGACGGCTCTCGGCGCGCACGACACCTCGTCGGCGATGGGCTACTCGTCGTCCAAGTTCCAGCACTCGTCGCCCGAGGAGATCAACCAGGTGCGCCTCTTCTCATCTCTCCCTCGGTCCTCTCTCCCGCTCGGGCGCTGACTCGCAGTCCTTCGCCTGCAGTTTCTGAACGACATGAGCGAGATCCTCGGCCCGGACGCGCTCGCCGCCCTGTCGCCGACGAGCTCTGTCCCTCCTCCTCGCCGTCTCGACCCTCGCCCGGCGCCGAGCGTCACCGTCCAGCCTCCTGCGCCAGTCAAGAAGCAGGCGACGTACAACGTTTCGGGCGTCCTTCTCGACGAGGACGAGTACCGAGCGTTCGCCGAATCGCCGTCCTCGTCTCGCCAACCTTCGCCGGTCCGTGCGTCCTCGTACGACGACCGCCCGCAGCAAGGCAGGCCGCCCTTTGGCGGCTCGACCTACCGCGAGCCAGCCTATACCGCGCCGTCGTACGAGGCCTGGAGCGGCGGCTACCTCGCGCCGTCGCAGGTCGACATCCAGCGTCCGGCGTCCGCTCCGCCGACGCCGGTTCTCGACCTCGAGGCGTCGTCGTCGTGGACCCAGTTTGCGCCGTACGGCTCGACGTACCAGTCGCCTGTCATGCGCAGCACGGCCGCCATGAACCGCCGCCGCGGCTCGTCGTTCGACGCGTCGTCGATCCCGCGCATCTACTCGTCGGGCCTCGTCGGCCTTCAGCCGCTCACCGAGGACGCCTACCCGCGCTTCAACGCCGGCCTCGGGTTCGACGATTCGGTGCAGGCATTCGAGCCGCAGCAGCCACAGCGCCGCGCGCTGCCGCCGCCGGCGTGCCAGTCGTCCTTCCGACCGGGTCCCGACGCCTACGCCGTGCCGCCGCCGCCTCCCCAGCAACAGCAGCAGCAGCACTCGTCGACGCCGTCGCCCGCCTCGTCTCAGCGCCCGCCTCGGCAGCAGCAGGCTCGCGAGCAGCCGCAGCGGCCGCCGCAACCCGAGCCGACGACGCCCGTGCGCCGCCCCAAGGCCAAGACGTCCATCTCGTTCCTCAACTTTTCGGCCGCCGACAGCAAGCAGCTGCTCGGTGGGGTGGCGCCATCTGGGTCGTCGAAGAAGCGAGCGAGGGACGACGAGCACTCGCCGGCGCAGAAGAAGGAGAAGAGGGCGGCGTGAGGAAGAGGGGGTCGCATTCTGTCTATAGAGCTCCTCGGTCTTGTGTTGTGCCCGTGCCATCTATGCAGTCGCTCTACACATCTCTGCAGAGTCTGAGCGAGCGCCGCCGTCGTTGACATCGAGAGCCCGACTTGCCGCTCGTCCAGCTGCTCTTGACCTCCGCCTCAGCCGCTTCAGCCCCTCTCGCCCACTCACGATCGAGGGCACAGACGCTCGCATGTCCTCGTCCACCAGCGCAGGCGCCTCCGCCAGCCCGCCCATCGCCTCGACGAGCACCTCGCCCGACCCCGACTCGCCCAGCTCCCACGTCCTCGAGGACGCCAACCTGCCGACCGAGCTGCCGGCCGAGCTCTCGTTCGACCTCGTCTTCAGCTGGAGGGGCCAGAAGCAGGCCATCACGGTCCAGGAGCTCGACACGGTGCGTCTCGTCCCCCTCCGGCTCGATTCAAGGTGGGGCAGGGCTCGCGCTGCTGTCGCTGACGCTCCCACGCACACGTTCGCAGGTTGGAGATCTCAAGATGCTGCTCTGGAGCCTCACGTCGGTGCCGCCCGACCGCCAGAAGATTGTCGGCCTCGTCAAGGGCAAGCTCCCCGGCGACGAGCAGGAGGTCGTCAAGCTCGGCCTCGGCAACACGAGCAAGAAGGAGTTCATGCTCGTCGGTACCCCCGAGGGCGAAGAGGCCAAGGGCAAGGCGGTCGGGCCGAGCCCGCAGGACGAGGCCGACGTCGACTACGCCGCCGTCGAGACGAGGAAGAAGGCCGACCAGGCGGTCCAGTCGGCGCGCAACCGCCGCAAGCTCAAGGAGGCCGCCGACAAGCTCGAGCTCAGCATCATGGTGCGTCTCGACATCCCCTTCGTCTCGACATGAGAGGACGAGCCGCTGCTGACTCCTCTTTACCCCCTACGCAGGCTCCACCACGTCCCGGCAAGAAGCTCCTCGTCCTCGACCTCGACGGCTGCATCCTCGACACGTCGCTGTGGAAGCACGACAACTTTGCGTTCCCGACCGAGATGTTCGCGCGGCCGTACCTGCACGACTTTCTGCGCCTCGTCTCGCCGCACTACGACATCATCCCGTGGAGCCAGACGAGCTGGCGCTGGCTCGAGTCAAAGCTCGCAGAGCTGAGTGTGCGTCACTCTTCAGCTGTTCTGTGCCCTGTGCGAGGGCCCGGCGGCTGACGACGACGACGAGCGCGCTCGCAGATGATCGGGCCGACGAGGAAAGCCGACTACCACATCGTCTCGACGGTCGACCGCACGCCCATGTTCAGCATCTACTCGGAGCGTGACGGCAAGCCTTTCGCGCACGAGGTCAAGGCGCTCGGCATCCTGTGGGCCAAGGTGCGTCGGCCCCTCTCTAGCCCGTTCGAGCTCTCGAGGTCGGCATGACTGACCCTTGTGCTCGCGCGCAGTTCCCCGGCCAGTACTCGGCCGCCAACACGATCCACGTCGACGACCTGTCGCGCAACTTTGCTCTCAACTCGAAGAATGGCTTGAAGGTGAAGGCGTACAAGGTGCGCACGAGCCCCGCTGTTTCGGCTCTCCCTCCCCGGCCCTCCCTGACTCCCGCCCGCCCCCCTGCAGGACGCCCTCACCCGCGACCGCATGAGCAGCGACAAGGAGCTCCTCTACGTCGCGCGCTACCTCCTCCAGGTCGCCGACCACGCCGACCTCACCCAGCTCGACCACTCGCGCTTCAAAAAGTGCAAGCGCGCGCTCCCCGCCGGCGTCTCGGATCCTCTCGAGCTCGCTGCACCTCCACCTGCGCCGTCGCAGGCCCAGCCTTCGACGACGGGCGAGGCGCCGTCGCAGCCGCATCCTCCTCCCGGTCCACCGCCGCAGTAAGCTCGCGCCTCGCTCTCGATACCCTCCTCCCTCGCTTTTGATCCCCCTTCGCTTTTCGTCCTCGTCGTACTTGTCGTCCATTTGTCGTTTCGTTCTCCCCCCCGTCGTAGTCCTGTCCACCTTCGCAACTGGTTCGTCTCGCAGCTTAGCTTCCCTTCGAGCAACGCTCGTCGCCGATCGGCATCGGGCCGCTCTTCGCGCGCTAGCCAGAGTTGCCGAGCGTCCGTGAGCCCCTGGCCGGAGCTTCCGCGGACAGACGCCGAGCCTGACGCTCAGCTCGCTCGCTCCCTTTTCCCGGCTCTCGTCTCTCTCGCTCGCCGCGCTCTCCTACTGCTCGCGATACCAGCGCTCGGCTCGTCGCTGTCAATATGTCGCTCGCCGTCAACGTCTTCAACCGCCCCTCGGTGCGTCCTCCACCCTCGCGCTCGCGCCCACTCTCCTGCTGACCCGGTCTCGTGCGCGCGCAGAACCGCTCGAGCTCGGTAGGGCTTCCGTCTGCCATGGAGACGGCCACTCAGCAGGGCATGCTGCGAGCTGGCATCGCTCCCGGCTCGTCGCCCCTCGCGCACCGCGAGACGCTGCAGCGCAAGGTGGCCCATGTCGAGATCTTCAAGCGTGGGCGCGGCTCCGATGGCGTCCTGCGCGATCAGTACCTCCACGCCAGCGCTCAAGGTGTCGTGCGTCCCTCTCTCTCTCCCTCGCGAGAGCCGGCGGCGAGCGAGACGGCGTCGCTGACGCGCTCGAGCCCCTCGCTGAAACAGCACGACGACGTCAAGGACCTGTTCCGCACGCTCGAGGGCCGCATCGCCCAAGTCGAGCGCAAGCACGACCACAAGACGGGCGGCCTCACGTACTCGAGCCAGCGCACGTCGTCGACGTCGACGCCGTCGCTCCCGCACGCCCTCGTTCCGTCCATCGTGCGCTCGCCGGCCTCGTCGCCCGCCGAGCGCGCGTTCGGCACGAGCCGCGTCCCAGCGTTCGACAACGGTTCGGACGGCGAGGGCGCCGACGAGCCGTGCGCGTTCCCGCACGTTCAAGGACTCGAGCCGCCGCGCACGGCCGACGAGCTCGCCGCCGTGCTCGCTGAGCTCAAGCCGGGCAAGAAGATCCTCAAGGTCGCCGTCAACATCGACATCGAGGAGACGTTCGTCACCGAGGTGGTCGTCGAGAGGAGCCAGCCGGCGCGCAGTGCGTCCCCCCTTCCTTCGCTCTCGAGCCTCCTGTCGAGCTCCTTCTCCTCGCCGCCGCCCTCGACTGACCCCTCTTCCCGCCCGTCGCGCAGAGCCCGTCCTCGTCGTCCTGTGCCGCAATGGCCTGCCCTCGACGCGCCACATCTCGGGCAATCCGCGCCTCGCAGGCATGTGGCGCATCGGCTCGCGCACGCCCGAGAAGCAGGTCCTCATGTGCGTCGCCGCCCTCCTCCTCTGCCTCTCTCGCGGCCTGAGAGTCCAGTGCTGACAGGGCGACGGTGCGCACGCAGCTTGCGCTGCACGAAGAAGGTGCACGTCGAGATCCACTTCCAGCTGCAGCTCGAGGTCGGCCAGTGAGGAGGAAGCGAGCGGGTAGCTGTTGCAGTAGCGGCTCGGCCGCGAAGTGCAACGACGGTTTGTTCTAGTGCAACTCGGCTCGGCAGGAAGGAGAGCCCTGCAGCTGAGAGCGCGTCGCTGTGAGGCGAGCGCGAGCCGAGAGCATGAGCGAGACGGCCTCGCGCGCCAGCACTTCTTGGGGAGCCTGAGGAGAGCGAGCAGAGCAGAGACTGGGCAGTGAGACCGAGCTAGACCGAGCGCACGCTGAGGAGAGAGCGAGGGCGGAGCCGTGAGCGGGCGGAGGACGAGAGCGGGAGCGAGGGGGAGCGGCTCGCCCTTCTCCTCGTCCTCGTACCATCTCCCCTCAACGTGAGCTGCTCCGCCTGTGCTCGCACCGACTGCACCCTTCGCCCGTGCGCACCGCCCACCGACCGCGCACCGCCCGCCGCACCCTCGCCGACCTCGCCCACCTCCGCCCTCGGGCAAAGTCTTCGAGACCACCGCCGCACTCGCCCTCCCGCGCCCTCAGGGACGCGCTCCACGGGCTCGGTGGACAGCAGGGAGGACCAGGAGTGGATCGGGCACGCTGAGCGGGCTCTCGAGGGGGCGGCAACAGCAGTGCGAGCTCTCCAATCTTGACGAGGACGAGCTGACCCTCCTCCGCCTCCCCTCCCCGACTCGCCTCGACCCTCTACCCGCCCTTTGCACGCACGCAGCACCTCCTCCTTTAGTCAACAATGGGTGCTGGTCGTGGCCGCGGCGGTTCCGCCGGTAACAAGTTCCGCATGACGCTTGCGCTCCCCGTCGGCGCCGTCATGAACTGCGCCGACAACTCGGGTGCCAAGAACCTCTACGTGCGTCCCCTCCTGCTCTCTCTGTGCAGGCGAGACGCGTCGAGCGCGGCGAGAGACTGACGAGCTGCCCCTCCGCCCGCAGGTCATTGCCGTCACTCGCACTGGCGCGCGCCTCAACCGTCTCCCGGCTGCCTCTGCCGGCGGTGCGTCCCCTTTCTCCTTGTCACATGCGCTCGAGCGAGAGCAGAGCTGACGGCGTACCCTCTCGCAGACATGGTCATGGCTACCGTAAGCCCTCCCTCCGCACCCCTCCCCTCCTCCCGCTCCCCTCTCCTTCGTCCGCCGTTCGACGCACCGCACGCCGGCCCACACCACTGTACCGCCATCCTGCGCCCTACGGTCACCTGTTCGGCGCAGCCTGGGGCGAGCGCCCGCGGCGGCGGTCGACGCGTCGCTCGACCGGTTGAGCTCGACGGCGGTCCGAGGGTCGCCGCACGGCGCAGGGGCGGTAGCAGGCGCCTCGGCGTCGTCGGTCAGGAGCGTGCGATGGAGCGTGCGAGGCCGCGAGGTCGGCGTGCGCTTGCTCGGTCAGCTCGGAAGGCGGAGGACTTGGTCGAGGGGCGCCGGCGGGCCGTTTGCTCGGCGGCGCAGTGCTCGCAGCGTACGCTCGCTCGTGACGTCGTCACGGACGAGCTGCTCGACGCTGCGTGCGCGCGATCCGTTGCCTGCCTCGCCGCGGCGGCCCTTCGACTCGAGCCGCACGGCCTCATCTCGCGCTCTCGGTCGGCGCAGCGACAAAGGAGCAGCTCTCACACCGTCAGAACAGCTACTGACGTACCCTCTTTGCACGCCCACAGGTCAAGAAGGGTAAGCCCGACCTGAGGAAGAAGGTACGTCTCGACGCTCTCCTCGCTCCCCGGCTCCTCGTGCGCTCCGACGCTGACGCTCGCCCTCCCTCGCACGCGCACAGGTCCACCCCGCCATCGTCGTCCGTCAGCGCAAGGCCTGGCGCCGCCGCGACGGCGTCTTCCTCTACTTCGAGGACAACGCCGGCGTCATCGTCAACCCCAAGGGCGAGATGAAGGGCTCGGCCATCGCTGGCCCCGTCGCGAAGGAGTGCGCCGACCTCTGGCGTGCGTCTCGCTCTCTCTCACTCCTCAGACTCTCTCGCCGTACGCCGACACGAGCCCGTGCTGACTCTCGCCCTCTCTCTTTCGCCCCGCAGCGCGTATCGCCTCGAACGCCGGCACCGTCGTCTAAGCGTCTGTACCGCGTTGTGGGTGTTGCAATCGGAGGGTTGAACCTCGAGTCTTCTCGGCTCGGCTAGTGCGACGAGAGCGAGAGCGAGAGCAGCGCTGCGACGAAAGCGAGAGAGGGTCCGAGCGTCCCGAGCCTTCTCGACAGGGCGACGTGCTCTCGCGCACGCTCTCTTACAGTCGAAGGCGGAGCAGAGCATGTACGCCGTTGCACTCTGCCGGACCTTCGAGCTCTATTCTGCGCGCGTCAACATCCAGCCGTGCACGGTGCTGCGCACGGCAAGGTCCCCTCCGTCCTCCGGGAAAGCCGGCTGCGCGCAGTGCGAGGTCTCATGAGCGTCGCTCATCGACTGAGAGTCCGGCTCTCGAGAGGGAGAGCGTGCGAAGAGAGAGAGAGGATGGAAGAGGGGAGGGAGAGAAGGCGGAAGGGTCGACGCACCCCAGCTTCCGGGTCCTCCCACACCTTCTCGCACACCCAGCCGGCCTCGCGCGCGAGCTCGAGGATGCCGAGGTCGGCTTCTGCGAGCCAGGGCCGGTGGTGCGAGAAGAAGCACAGGACGGCGGGCGCGCGCAGCGTTTCGGGGCGTGAGAGATCGATGGGCGGTTGAGTCGGGGTCGGCGACGAGGCGGGAGGAGGATGAGGGGCAGAGGGGCGAGGGGCGAGGCACGAGAGGCATGAGGCGAGGAGGGCGGCGTGCTGCGAGTGGTTGAAGACGAGGTCCGACAGGAGGACGAGGTCGAACTTGCGCGACGAGTCGGCGCTGAGCGGCTCGAGGAGCGCAGACGGCGGCGTGCCCCACGTGAAGCCCTGCGCGACCGATACCTGCGTCAAGGGGGGTGCGTGCTTCGAGCGCGTACGAGGGAGAGTGAGGCGCACCTTGGCGCAGGCGTCGGCGACTTCGGGCGAGTCGAGCGCCGTGACGTTGAGCACGATGTTCTGGTCGAGGTTGCGCACGAGCGACGCGTCGGGAAAGTCCGAGATGACGACCTGGGGGAGTATTTAGGGAGGCGTGAGCTCGTGCGCAGGAAAGAGAGGAACGAGAGCGTGAAGAGGAGAGAGGAGGACGCACGTTGCCCGCGCCCTCGAGAGCTGCTGTCAGTCCTGGCAATCCTCCTCCCGCGCCGAGCTCGAGTACGGCCTTGCCCTTGCCCTTGCCCCGGCCGTCGGGTCCGTGAAGGAGCGTCACGGCGTGCAGCTCGAGGAAGCGGGCCATGGCGATGGCGGCCGGGTACAGGATGTGGCCTGCGGGCGAGTCGACAAGGGCATCAGCGCAGCATACCGAGTAGTTTGTCGTGAAGAGAGAGCGAGACGCACCCCAGAGCGGATGGCCCGACACGAGGCCGACCTCGACGGAGTCGGGCCCGACCTGGCCGCCGACGCCGCCGTACTTCCTGCGTGTGTACGACTTGACGGTCGGGGGAGGGGTCGCAGGGCGGAAGTCGGCTGGTTCCTGTCGAGCATAAAGGGGCTTCAGAGATGCTTTGGGCAGAGGAAGGGCGGGCGAGAGGAACGAGAGGAGCGCACCTCGAAGACGGCGCCGAAGCCGTCGTCGTCGGACGCGGTGCTGGGCGAGGAAGCGCGCGACATGTTGCTGAGAGCTGACTTGGGGGAGGCAAGCGTCTAGCGAGGCTCAAGAGCGTCGAGCCCGTCGTCGGCAGCACCAGAGCGATGAGGACGAGGCTCAGCTCCGTCTCGCTCGCCTCGCTCCTCACACCGACCAGTGAGTCCATCTTGCTGCGCTCTGTCGAGCTCAACTGACCCTGGCACCCTCCTGCACGCAGTGGCGACCGCTTTCATGCAGTGGGCAAAGTGCGCTCCTCGCTCTCGTCCCCATCCCCATCTCGTCCAACCTCTCGCCCCTCGCCTCGGCTCTGCGCCGGGCTCTGCACGCGTCCAGAGCATCGCAGGAGACTCTGCTCTCGAAGCCGAGTCGACCGCGCATGCATCGAGCCCTCGCTGATTTGTCCCCCTCCCCCTCTCCACCTCGACCCTCTCACCGCTCTCTTCGACAGGTCGCCCGAGGCGCGCAACTACTTCTTCTCGACTCACTTCTGGGGGTCCGTCATCTCTCTCGCCGCGCCGCCCCCTCGCAGCTCTCCCTGACCTTGCCTCTCGCTCGCAGCCCGCTCGCCAACTGGGGTCTCCCCCTCGCCGCCATCACCGACCTCACGTCCAAGGACGCCAAGTTTATCTCGGGCCCGATGACGCTCGCCCTCATGTCCTACTCGTGCGTTCCCCCTCTCGCTGCGCTCGCCGCTCGATCCGGGCTCAGGCCGCACAAGCTGACCTCGCTCTCCGTCTCTCTTCTCGCAGGCTCGTCTTCATGCGCTTCGGTGCGTCTCGGTCTCCCAGCCTCTCGCCTCCAGCGAGGTCTCGAGCTGACCCTGTGTGCGCCCTGCAGCCTGGCGCGTTCAGCCTCGGAATGTGCGTCTCGTTCCTGTCGCTCTCGAGGTCGCTCGACTGACTCCTCCTTGTCGCTCTTCCCCACACAGTACCTCTTGTTCGCCTGCGTGCGTCTCTCTCACCTTGTTCTCCTCGCAACGAAGTGCGAGTCGCTCACCTTCTGCCTCACCTCCCTGCAGCACGCGACCAACGCGACGACGCAGGGTCTCCAGGGCGCACGGTTCTTGCAGTGTGCGTCGCGCCTCGCTCTTCTCCCCTCTCTCGAGTCGCTGCAGTGCTGACGCTCCCTCTCTTTGTCCCGCAGACAACTGTGCGTCGCCGCTGTCGCAGTCTCGACAGGTCTTGCTTGTCATCCTTGGGCGTGCGCTGACGTCGATCTTCGCCTCGTGCGCGCGCAGACGGCGGCAACGAGTCGGCCAAGGACAAGATCAAGGACGCCGTCATCACCAAGTAGAGGTGCGGCGCGCCGTCGTCGTCGTCGTCGAGCTGTTCTCCTGGGTCGCTTTCCTTCTCTCTCCTCTCCTCTTTCTCCATGTCGATCGCCGGTCGCGAGGTTCTGGAACGCGCAAGCTGTGCATAGCGCGCCCTCTCGCATCTCTCTCTCTCTTTCGCTGTGAGGAAGAAAGCGCTGCACGCAGAGAGATCACAAAGACATCCTTGCACTCGACCGACAGCGCCTCGTTCCCCTCCTCCTCCTGCCAAGCTCGAACGAGACCCAGCTCATGCCTTGAGCTTCCAGCCGTCCTCGTAGCCCTCGACGGCCTCCCTTGGCCGGTTGGGCACTACAGCGTCGGAGCGAGCGGGTCGGGGGCGTGGGCGAGGCGAGGGGGCGAAGGGTTGCGGCGAGGGATCGGTGAAGGGTGGAGTCGTGCGTCGACGGGTTGAGAGAGAGTGAAGGGAAAGCACTCGTCAGCTTGCAGCCATCTGTGAGCAGGACAGAGAGCGAGGGACGCACGAGGGTAGGTCGTCGGGGGCCGCTCGGCCTGCTTGTACCCGAAGAAGCGCTTGCGTGCCTCGGGAACGGTGAGGACCATGGCGGGACCTGTACGCACGGCGACCGAGTCAGTCTGCGCTCTGCATGTGCGGAGTGGGCGAGGAGGGACGGACCGAGTGCGCCGAGGACGATGGCCCAGAAGACGGGGGGCGACTCGTGCGCTGACCGTTGCTGTTAGGTGCAGGATCGTCGCAGGATGCGTGATGGCGAGTACAGGTGGACGTAGGCGCAGCAGAGGGCGAGCCGGGCAAGGATGGGCGCGGGAGAGATGAGGAGGAGGGGATGAGGTGAGGGTCAGCTCTCGCTCGAGGCCTCGGGCACAAGGAGGCTGTGCGAGGTGGGACGCACGATGAAGGCTGCGCCGCGGCGGAACGGACTGAACATGGCGGACATGGCGAGCTGGGTGGACGAGCAGAGACGAGCCAACCCTCTCCTCGTCGTCTCCGTCCGCTCACCTCGTCTGGGCTCGCGCTGCCCAGGGGCCGCTGTGCACTCGTGTAGTCTGCTCAATCGGCTACTCTGAGCCGCTCGGCGGACCCTAACGTCCTGTGCGCGCCGACGCAGCACTGCTCGCCTCCTCCTCCTCGAGCGCTTCTCAGCTCTCGCTCGCTGGCTGCAGCCGAGATGACTCTGCTGAGCACGGCATCGTGCCTCTCGTCGCGCTTCATTCTTGCGCTCCCGTCGGAGATACTTTGAGCTCTATCGAGCCGAGGCTTTGGCACGAAAAGCACCAAGTTGCACGAGGAGAAAGAACTACACAAGGCGGCGCGCGCGCACACACGGTCAAAGCTGGGCGAGGCGAAGAGGGGAGGGACAAGTGCGAGGAGGACGAAGGAAAGGCGACGAGGGAGGGAGAGCGGAAGGGGGAAGGGGAAGAGAGGGTACGAGTTACAGAGACGGCGAAAGAGCGTGCGGTCGGGCGCCACCTGTCTCGAGGCCTTGTTGAAGTACACTTGCGCTCGGCCTTGTGCGTGCGGTAGAAGAGAGACGAGGTCGAGAGACGTCGAGAGAGAGAAGAAGCGGCTCAAGCGGTCATAGGCACCGGCGCCTGCTGCTGCTCGTTCGGCGGCTGCTGCTCGGTCGGCTGCTCGCCCGCCATGACGGCCGTCTCGTTCGCCGGCCCGCCGTTGACGACCGCCGCCGCGAGCCCGTCGAGCTCGCCCGCCGGCAAGCTCGTCTTCAAGCCCGGGATGGCTACCGCCGACGCTCCACCTGCTCCTACGCCCGTCGCCGCTCCCGCTCCCTCGCTCAGACTCGCACTCGTGCTTGCGCTCGGCGGCACGCCGACGGCAGCCTCGGCGGCCTGGCGCACCTGGTCGGTCGGGAGGGGCAGCGCTCCTGGTGCCGGCGTCGGCGTCGGCGGGAGGCCCTGCGGGTTGGGCGTCGCGCACTCGGGCACGAACGACGACGCGCGGTGCTTCTTGTTGAGGCGCTCGGCGTCGCTGTCGTCGGCGGTGGCGGCGGCGGCTTCTGCTGCGGCCGAGGCGGCGGCGGCGGCGGTCGACGAGGCGTTGGCGGACGTGGAGGAGGCGGCGGGCGAGTTGGTCGAGGCTGCACCGTTGGTCTTGGACTGCATGACGAAGTCAGCAGGTTGCGCGCGGCGGGGACGAGGGGAGAGGAGGACGGGACGAGAGTCAACAGGACGCGCTCGGGGCGGGGAACGGCGGACGAGGTCGACGTCGCTCGAGTTGGCTGCGGGAGGCGACGAGAGGAGAGGCGAAGCGCACCTTGGTCTTGGCTCTCTTGACGCCGCCCGTCTTTGCCGGTTCGGGCTCGCGACCGGCGTGGACGTACGCAGGCAGAGCCGAGCTGCGAGCAGGTCGGGCGAGTCAGGGAAGGCGCGCGAGAAAGGAGGGCCGAGCTGCAGAAGACGACGCACCTCTTGATGTACCGTACGATGACGCCCATCGTCTCGGCGTCGTAGCTGTCCCACATCTTGACCAACTTGGTGAACTCGTTCGTCGGGTACGAGATGTCGAGCTTTCTCGGCCCCTGCGCTCCTGCAGCTGCGAAGCGTAGGTGCATGAAGGGTCAGCGACATCGTGCGCGGGGTGAAGAAAGAGCTGGGCGAGGGCGAGAGGGAGAAGAGCGGGAGGAGGGACGGCCGACGCACCAGGTCTCCGCTCGATCTGCAGGCCGATGTAGAACGTCGTCGTGTGCACCGTCGTGCCCTGCCCAGGCAGCAGGTCGCCCTCTGCGCGCTTCTCGACGACGGCCGGGACCTCGCCGATCGAGACGGCGCGCTGCTCTGCCTCGTCGACGCAGTGGCTGACGCGGTCGAAGCTCTTGACGAACGGGTGCGCGAGCAGGAGCGAGTCGACGTACTCGAGCTTCATGACGAGTTGTCGGATGCGCGACTCGACCGTGCCAGACCTGCGAGCGGCGGCGAGAGAGGGTCAGTTGGGCTCGGCGAGCGAGCGACGGAGGAGAGGACCGAGCGACGCACCACTTGAGCTGGACGTCGGCGCTCCCCGAGCTCGCCGTGATCTGCAGGTAGTAGCGGTACTTGCTGAAGAAGTCGTGAGGCTGGAAGAGCTCCTTCCAGGACGTCGACCCGACAAAGACCCGGTCGACGATCTCAGCGGCTGCGGGCGCGACAGAGTCGGCGAGTCAGCTCTGTCCAGGCGCGCACGCCGACGATCAAGGAAAGGAGACGCACCTCGCTTGAACTCGGCCGTCATGATCTGCTGCGTGCTGAGGGTGACGTTGTGGGTCGAGCACATGGACGGGTACGCCGGCGTGATGATCGGCATGCGGTGCGAGCGGTCTTGCGGGTAGAGCTGCGCGCCGAGAGCGAGACAGTGAGCGACTGCTGCGTCGTCGAGGAGGGTGGGGCGAGCGAGACGAGACGAGACGCACCTTGGGGTTCCAGACTCGGACCTGCAGCGGCCCCTCCTCGATCGGCTTGAGCAGCACCGGCGCCGGCCACTGCCACTGGTGCATGATAATGAAGAATCTGCGAGCGAGCATGAGAGGTCTGTCAGTGGGTGCTCGAGGCTGAGGGAGCGAGAGAGAGAGAGAGAGAGAGAGAGGGAGAGGACGGACCGAGAGATGATGCTGCCGACGCAGCCTTTCGGGTACAGCTGGCATATCCGCGCGACGAGCATGGCCCAAGCGACACCGCCGCAAAAACCCATGACGTTGCCGTACACCGCTCGTTCTGCGCGCGCGTGCGAGGAGGTGAGCGGCCGTACGTCGACGAGGTGGAGGAGGACGGGGAGAGGAGGACGCACGTTGCGCCCAGAGCTTGATCGTGCGCAGCGCGTCGCGGAAGACGGGCACGTCCGGCACGAGCCGCAGCATCTCGTCGGTCACCCTCGAGCCGCCGAGACTGCGCACGCAGCGCTCGTCGAGGTTGCGCAGCAAGTTGTCGTCCTTGAGCTCGAGGTCGTCCGGGATGGTCGGCAGCGCGAGGCGCGCGAAGAGGAGGTCGATGTCGATGCCCTGGAACGTGCACTTGATGATGGGGACGAACGCCTCGGGGACCGACGTGACCTCGAGGACGCCGTCCGTCTCCTTGAGCATGGCCTCGAACAGGGTGTGGAAGTCCTCGCGCTCGACATGCCGGGGGACGACGAGGAGCGTGTCGATGTCGGACCCGGGACCGTGAACGCCGAGGCGGTACGAGCCGAAGGTGAAGATCTTGCCGCCGCTGCGAGCGAAGGAGACGCGAGTGAGCTGAAGGAGCGAGCGGAGGGGAAAGGCGGGTTTGAGCGAGGAGAAAGGGACGCACGCCTCGCGCGCCTTGGCCTCGGAGAAACCATGGTGCAGGGACGCGCGGTAGACAAAGTCCTTGACGAGCTTGTCGAGGCGGCCGAGCACCATCTCGCTGCAGGGCGGATCGAGGAGCGGGTCAGCGAGATTCATGGCGAGGCTCGCCCTGGGGCTGGCGCTCGTCGTGCGGCGAGAGAGAAGCAAGACGGACCGGACGCGACCTTCTGCGGGGCTCTCGTAGATGTTGCGGCCCTTGAGCTCCTCGATCAAGGTCTTGCTCACCTCGAGGTCGCGGGCGGTCGGCGGCGCGACCGAGATGGGCGGCGTGACGCCGAGGTAGGGATGGCTGGCCATCGTCGAGAGGCTGGTCGGGGTGCTCGAGGCTCGCGCAGGTCGAGGGACGGTAGCCGGAGCTGGAGAGGAGGCGAGGGGGAGGAGGACCGGCGAGGCGGTGGTGTCGGGACGAGCTGCGGTGGATGCGTGCGCGCCGTGGTGTGCTCTGGGTCGCTGTTCGAGTGCAAGGGAGGTCCCGCTGTTGGAGAAGCGGACGAGGTGAAGGTTGACCTCGTCGAGCGACGACGAGAGCGCGACCTTGGCTCCGCTCCGTCCACTCGCCCTCTTGCTGGCTCTCTTTCTCCGGCCAGATCACCACCAGAGCAATCTTGCGCTGTTACCGAGCCCCGCCGCTCCTCTCCCCGCCAAGGCGCGACCGCCTCGACCGCTCCACCTCAAGTGCCGAGGTCCTTCCTCTCGCTCGTCATCCAGTGCGTCTTTCTCCTTCTTGACGCTTGCGAGGGCCTTCCACTGACAGCTTCTCTTCGTACAGCGACCCGCCACAGCCCGATCTCCCCTCGTCACCCACCTCTCCTCGGGCCCCACTCCTGCGTCCGGCTCCTCGCTCGACACCTCGGCACAGCCTTCTTGTCGCCTCGTGAGCCATGGACACTGTCCGCAGGCTGAACGAGCGCGCCGTCGAGTACGCCGAGGCGGCCCTCGCGCGGTATCGAGGCCTGAGCAGGGGCGGCAAGGCCGTCGTCGTCGGCATGCTCGGCCTCAACATCTTCTTCTTCTGCTCGTTCTGGATCATCGGGCCCGAGCGCATCGCAGAGCGTGCGTCCTGCTCCTCCCTCGCTCTCCACGACCTGCCGCCTCGGCGAGCACGACGACCCTGACTCTCTCGTCCTCTTCGCTCGCTCGCAGAGTTCGCCGCCTGGGCCGACTACATCCGCGAATCGCCCTCGGGGTGGGCCATTCTCTTTATCGTCATCATCATCACGTCGGTGCCGCCCTTGATCGGCTACGGGACGGCTCAGACCCTCGTCGGCTTTGCGTACGGCGTCTGGCCCGGGTTCCTCATCTCGGCGGCTTCGTGCCTCGCAGGAGGCGCCTTTGCGTTCTTGTGCGTCCCCCGCCACCCTCTCCCTCACTATTTCTCGAGCTCGAGCGCGCCGGACCCGGCTGCTCACACCCGCCTCTCTTCCCCTGCAGGGTCATCCGGCGGTTCATCCGGTACTTTGCGCCGTTCGTGCAGCAGAACGACACGCACCAGGCGCTGTCGCGCGCCGTCAGGGCCAAGGGCCTGCCGCTCATGATGATGCTGCGGCTCTGCCCCTTCCCGTACCCCTGGAGCAACGCCTTCTTCGCCTCGATCGAGACGGTCACGCTCGGGCAGTTCCTCGTCGCGACTCTGTGCGTCTCTCCTCCCTCCTCTCCCCGCTTTCGACGCTCTCGCATTTACAGCAGATTGACCATGTTGCACGTCCCGCAGCGCCATCACGCCCAAGCTCCTCCTGCACGTCTTCGTCGGCCACCGCACGTACCTCTTCGCCGACCCCTCGTCCCGACACTCGATGGACCCGGTCTCGAAGTGGCTCAACGGCGCCTTCCTCGTCATCGGCAGCCTCCTCGGCATGGCCACGAGCTGGTACCTGTACCGCCTCACGATGCGCTACGTCGAGGAGAGCGCCGCCGGCGGACCCGGGGACCTCGAGCTCGGCGACGAGGAGGACGGCGTCGAGGGAGCAGGGACGGGCCTGCTCGACGAGGTCGACGAGATGCTCGACGGCGACGGGCAGGAAGGCGGCGCTGCGGCGGCTCGCAAGGGCGAGCCGAGAGCGTCGCAGGATGGGTGGGGCGACTTTGCGGACGACGACGACGCCGAAGAGGGCTCGGCAGGGAGAAGCGAGCGGAGGGACTCGACGGCGTGGGGTCTCGAGTTCGACGAGGACGAGGTGGAGCGCGGCGAGGCGCCGCAGGGACGGCTGAGGCTAGACTAAGGGCGGACGGCTCTCGAGACGAGACGGGCGAGACGAGGGAGCTCGATAGACACTTGCATTGCGACGCGGCTCAGGCATAGTAGTCGAGGAACAGGAGTGTGAAAGACGAGCCGAAGAGGAAGATGAGGAGCCACATGCGGCTGTCCCTGCTGCGCTCCTTGGCCTGCTTGAGCTGCTTGTTGCCGCGCTCGACCTCGCCCGAGACGGTCACGGCCTCCTCCCACAACTTGTCCGTGAGCTCGCTCTGCTGCCCGAGGTGCTGCGCGAGCTGGCTCTGCAGCGACGCGATCTCGAGGAGCGACGACTCGGCCGTCTTGAGCGCCTCGAGGTCCGACTGGGTCGCCTTGAGGAGCGCCGACTCCTCGGCCTCGAACTGCTGCACCTGCTCGGCCGTGAGCTCGCTCCCGAGCGGGTTGTCGTCGTCGTCGCCGTCGTCGCCTGCGCCGTTCTCGCCCGGTATCGGCGCCGGGCGGTACATGGACGGGACGGCGCCGACCGACGCACCGCCGCCGCCGGTGCGCTCGTCGACGCTCGCGCCCTTGCCGCCGCGGCCCGACGCCCGCTCGCTCTTGGCCTTGGCCGCCATGTCGCGGCCGAGTGCATCCATGCCGAGCGCGCCGCCGCCGCCCATGCCGCCGAGCGACTGGGTGCGCTCGAGCTGGCGCCGGACGCGCGCCTCCTGCTGGTCGCGCTGGCGCTCGCTGACGACGGCGAGGAGCTCGTTGAGGTAGAGGGTGATGTGGGCGCGGTGGTCGGCGAGGACCTCGGCTTCTGGCGACAGCGAGGGCGAGGACGAGGCGAGGCCGAGGAGGCGCGAGAGGCCGGCGTTCGGGTTGTCGCGCTTGGCGGCGGCGAGGCGAGCTGCGCGAGGGAGCGAGGCGTCAGGACGTCGCTGCAGAGAGGGTGCAGGAGAGCGAGGGACGCACCTTTCTCGAGCGACTCGAGCTCTCGGACCCGGTCGACCGACTTGCGGAGGGCGACCTTGACGGCAAAGTCGATCTCGTCGCGCTCGCGGTCGGTGAGCCAGCGCACGCCTTCCCACGCGGCGAGGCCTTTGCTCGCGTCGAGCTGTCGGGCGGGCTGCTGGTGGTGGGCGTGCGGGTTGGACGCGGACGAGCCGAGGTCGAGGTAGGCGCGGCGGATCGAGGCGAGGAAGCCGAGGAACGAGCGCAAGTTGGTGGCCTGCGCGGGAGGGCAGGAGTCAGTGGCAGCTCTCGAGAGGGTGCAGGAGTGGACGCACGACTTGGTCGGCCTGCTGGGTCCACGGGTCGAGAGCGGCGTCGGGTCCAGAGCGATGAGGGCCGAACTTGACGCGCTGGCGCTTGCTGGGCGGGAACGCGTGCTCCTTGGCCTTGACAGCTTCTCGGAACTCGAGCGTGCGGTCCTCTGCAAGCATGGCTGGCGGCTGTCGAGAGCGAGAGCGGAGGTCGACGCGGACGCCGAGCGACGGTGGGGAAAGGGAAGCACGGCGCTCCTCTTGCTCCGCCTCACCGACCGCCGAGTCGAGCTAGGCAGGGCTCGCACACTGCAGGACCAGCATGGACGACCTGCGGCTCCCGACCCCGCCGCCGCTCCTCCTCGCCCCGTCGTCCTCGCTCCCTCGTCGCGGCGCAGGTCCTCGCTTCGCCGCCGTCGAGTACCCTGGCCCCGTCACCTCGGTCGACAAGGCCCTCGGCAACCTCGGCGGCCTCGCCCGCGTCTCGCGCACCCTCGAGGCCGACCCCGCCGTCGCTGCCGCCAAGCCGCTCGAACTCGACCTCGACCCGGACAATCGCTGGCTCCACTCGGTCCCCGGCCACATCGCGACCGGCGCCAACATCGTCTGCAGGGTCGTCAAGCGCAGAAGAAAGGTGCCCAAGCGCGACGAGCACGGCCAGGTCGTCGAGGAGGGCGTCTACTCGATCCAGCCCGTCGGCCACCTGCAGCAGACGGTTCGCTTCCGAGGTGCGCTCCCAGCTCTCTCTGCCCTCTCTCTAGTCGACACAGTCCTCGACGCTGACGTTGAGATCTCGCTCGCAGCCATGGCCGACTTCACGTTCACGCCCGAGGCCGCCGCCGGTCCCGACGCGACGATGCAGCTCGCCGATGCGCTCGCTAGCATGAACAGTGCGTCCCTGCTCCCACCTCTAGGCGCTTCAGAGCTACAGAGTGCTGATGCCCGCACGCTTGCAGTCGGTGCCATCCGCGACTTCGACTTTGCGCCGCCGCAGGAGGACTTCCCCTCGTCAGCTTTCCTCCCTCCGCCCGTCTTCAGCCGGCATGCTCTGCCACAGCTATTCGAGTACGTCCTCGTTCACTCTTCCTCGCTCTCGAGCCCTGTACAGACCTGATGCCCGTGCTTGCGCAGCCTCAAGCCCGCCGCCGGCACCGTCGCCCAGATCCTCGACTCGGGTGCGACTCGGCTCATCGCGACGACGCGCTACAAGTCGCGCCCGATCCAGACCGTCCTCTTCGTCGACCCGACCGTCCCCAAGGGGCCCGACGACAAGCTCGTCAAGGAGCTCGGCAGGAGCGAGCCGCAAGGTGTCGAGCTCAGGGTGCGCGAGCTCCTCGAGCAGCGCCCGATCTGGACTCGCGGCGCCCTCTTCAACCAGCTTACGCACGAGGAGAGCAAGCTCGTCAAGGCGTGCGTCCCCGCCCTCTTGTCGTCGCGCACCTCGTCGCGTCCGGCTGCTGACGCTCTCGCCTCGCTCGCAGGGACAAGAGCTGCTGGCCCATGGTCGCCTACACGTTCGGCGACGGGCCCTGGCGCGACCTCCTCGTCCGCTTCGGCTACGACCCTCGCAAGCACCCCGACGCCCGCTTGTGCGCTCCCTTCCCCCCCTCTTGCTTTTCTGGACCCTCGTCTCGGACGGCTTGGGCTGACGCTCTCGCTCTCTTGCGCGCAGCTTCCAGCACATCAACCTGCGCAACGCCGCAAATGTACGCACTCGTGCGCAGCCGGGCGCGCGCTCGGCGGCGCAGGCCAACGCAGGCAGCTCACGATGGCTCGGCAAGACCCCGGACGACCAAGCTTCCTCGACGACCCAGTGCGTCCTCTCTCTCGCTCGCACGCTCCCCTCTTCATGCACATGCACTGACGCCTTCGTCCCGACCTCCTCCTGCTCCTTGCGCAGCCTCTCGCACCTGTTCGACGGCATCCACGCGCACTCGAAGATCGCCAACTTCCAGCTCGTCGACGTGTCCGACCCGCTCCTGTCGACGCTCATCCGCTCGACTAAGGGCGTCCTCGGCGCGTGCTCGTCCGACCCGAACGAGGGCTGGTACGCGCACGACTACGTCGAGCAGATCCGCCAGATCCTGCGGCGCAAGTGGCTCGGCGCGCTCGAGGCGATGCCCGTCTCGAACGAGGACTGCGCCGACCTGCTCAACGTCAGCCTGAGCGCCAAGAGCAGACTCGGCGCTGCAGGGTCGGCGCAGAGCGCGCCGGCGAAGGTCGCGAGCGCGGCGATGCGGGCCAAGGCCGAGGGTCGGCTCACGCGCACCGAGAAGGACAAGATCCTTAGCTCGACGGGCGCGAGGCGCAAGGGCAAGGGCAAGGGGAAGGCGCGCGCCGCGAGCGGTACCGAGTCGGACGCGAGCGAGACGCCGTCGGGCTCGGGCTCGGGCGCAGGGTCCGGCGTCGACGGCGACGACGGCGAGGCGCAGGCCGGCGAGGCCGAGCAGACGATGCGCGACGACGATGTCGACGAGGACGAGGACGCGGCGCGCGACTCGGACGGGCGGGCGGGAGGGAGCGACGCACCGTCGAGCCGAGCCGGGTCGGGCTCGCCCGCTCCTCGCGGTCGCAGCGCGTCCGGGTCGGCAGCGCCGGTCGGCGGCGGCGCGCCCGTCGCCAAGGCGCCGTGGGAGCTGCCGAGAAAGAAGCGGACCAAGGCCAAGGCTGCAGAGACCGAGGCCGACCTGGTGCGTCCTCCTCTCCCTTCCTCGCGCTCTCTCTCCCCTCCCTGCCTCTCCCTCCGTCCCCTTCTCTTCTCGCGCCTTGCTCCGTCGTCTGCTCGAAGTCTCGCTGACGGTCTTTCGTACTGCCTGCCCGCAGCTTGCGCGCCTCAGCCAGCAGACGAGGAGGAAGAGCTCGCGCTTGCCGGCCCAGTCGAGTACGCCGGCGCCAGCGCAGGACGACCGCCCTTGAGCTCACGTAGCAGCTTGCTTGCAGTGTGCATTTCACAGGACGAGCAGAGCTGCCGGCTGTGCGAGAGAGCCGTGCACGATGCGGTGGAGAGGGGCGAGCGCATTCGAAAGGCTGCGCACGCAGTCCGACGAGCGACGGACGTCGGCGTCGATGAGAGTCCGGGGAAGACGCGGAGAGCAAAGCGCGGAAGCTCGAACCGACAAAGTCTCGCGAGGCGTGCGTGAAGAGGGAGCGAGAGGGGGGGAAGGAGGACAGTCGAGCTGAGCAGGTCGAGGTGCGGCGGGATCTGCTTCCTGCGCGAGTGACACCTCGAGCGAGCGAATTTGAACACGGCGCGCGAGTGTGTTTGGCCCCGGAGCGATCGGGCGGTGCGAGCGCGCGAGCTTCGCGCGAGGCTGCGGCCCCCTCGTTCTCGCGGCGCTCGAAAGGCCTGTCGCCCTCGCCCCGTCCCCCCTCGTCGCTTGCATCTCCGTGCAAGGGACCAGCGAGTGCCCAGCCTCTCCCTCGAGACCCAGCGCCCGAACAGCCGCGCCCGCTCCGCCGCTCGACCCCTCGCCACCGCCAGGGCTCGCAGCTCGACCCCCCTTCGCCTCTGCCCACCCTCTCTCCCTCCGCCCTCGTCCCACCGTCCGCCTCTCCGTCCCTCCAGGCGACTTCGGCAACGCGACAAGCCTCTCCAGGTCACCTTCGACCCGACCAGGCGTCTTCTCGTCCAGCTCCGCCGCGCCTCAAGCGCCTCGACCTCGCCTTCGACTAGCCCGCTAGACGGTGAGCCCTCCCCTTCCTCTCCCTCTCGCGCAGTGGACGGGTAGACTGGCTGGTACGATGGCAGTGGGCTGTACGGGTCGCTTGGACAGCACGGCGAGCGGGCCCGGGGCTGTGGACGGCGAGGAACGCGCCCCAAGCGTGGTGGTGCGAGACGCGGGGAGAGGGGGGGTTGGTCCGTCACAGTCGCGTCTCCACGCCCCTCTGGAGGGCGATCAGGGGGCAGGACTCGAGTCCTTGCGACTCTTGCGAGGGCCTGGCAGCAGCAGCCACCGAGCGCGAGGGTCGTCTCGCCGCCGAGCATCGCGCGCTGACCTCGTCTCCCCCCTCCGCCTCCGCCTCCGCCTTCTCGGTGTCCTCCCGCTTGGCCCTCTCCCCTCCTCCATCCTCCGCCACTCTCCTCGACCGCACACAGACTTCGACTCGAGCCCGCTCGTCGCTCGACCGAGCCCCCAGCCCTCCACCCGCTCGCCTCGATGTACTCGTCGCAGCAAAACCCCGACTTCGGCGGCCACTCCGCCCAGGCCAACTACTCGCGCCCGGGCGCCTACTCCGGCAACCCTTCGCCCTCGGGCTCGAACGACGACCTCGAGCCGTCCGCCGCCGACCCGCTCCACGGCCGCGAGTCGTACATGGACTCGGACCTTGAGATGCGCAAGTACCAGGGCCTGTCGGCGTCGGGCGTCGCAGGTTACAGCGCCGTCGGCGACGCGTCCGAGCCCGGCAGCCCGATCCAGGAGGGCTCGTACGAGCGCAGCCACGAGAGCGGCAGCTCGGGCACCAAGGTCGACGGCGCGTCCAACTCGCGCCTCGCTCGTCCCGAGACGATGAGCAGCGAGGGCAGCTTTGACGCTCGGAACCTTCAGACTGTGCGTTTCCTTCTCCCTCTCTCTCTCGCCTTCTGTGCGCCTTCGGGCTTCTGTCGGATCACGAGCACGACCTGACCTTCTTGCACCGCCTCCTCTCGCAGTCCGAGTCGGGCCACTCGCACGGCCAGTACAACGGCAACTACGCCGGCTACCAGGACCAGAGCGGCGGCCTGTACCACCCGGGCGGCTCACCCGGGTCCAACTTCGGCCGGTACCGCGAGGGCTCGTTCGGCCAGCACTCGGGCCTCGAGTCGGGTCGCGCCTCGACGATCGGCACCGACCACATGCCGGCCAACAACATGCCGCAGAACTCGTCGCGCGTCGCCCTCAACTCGGACTGGCGCAACTCGTACGACCAGGGCAGCGACATGAGCCGCAACATGACGATCGCCGAGATCGCCCCGGGCAAGGAGGGCTACGGCCGCGCCGACTCGAGCTACGGCGACGAGAAGAAGGACCCGGCGCTCGGCGGCAACGGCCACTCGTCGTACGCGCCGATCCAGCCCGGCTCGCCCGCCGTGCACGGGCCGCCCAAGGCGCGCGAGGCGCCCGCCGTCGTCATCTCGCGCACGAACCGCCTCGAGTGGATCGACGGCGTGCGCGGCCTCGCGTCCATCATCATCTTCACCCACCACTTCGCCGACCTCACGTGGGCGCAGACGCACCCCAACACGCTCGCCGAGGGCTCGCTCCCGGGCTTCCTACGCAACGGCCAGCTCGCCATCGGCATCTACTTCATCCTCGGCGGCCGTGTCCTCGCCGCGTCGTTCCTCAAGTCGGCCTTCACGGTCCCCAAGGCGCCCGTCGTCCACGGCGACGACGAGCCCGAGAAGCCCGTCGTCGTGCGCAAGCCGCCCGGCCCGCGCTGGCTCACCCTGTCGTCGTCGCTCTTCCGCCGGTCGATCCGCCTCGCCTTCCCCGCCATCATCGTCGGCTTCATCCAGTGGCGCGTGTGCCGCGACGGCCTCATGACCAAGGCGATGCAGGCCGAGGAGGAGTTCCTCTCGCCGTCGGCCCTGTGGGAGCCGACCTGGTGCGCCATCGGCGGCAACTTCGCCGACTTCCTCCAGTTCTGCCTCGACCTCTTCACCAACCCGAACCGCCAGTACATGCTCACGGTCGGCTCGGCCCTGTGGTCGACCTACGACCAGTTCTGGGGCTCGGTCCTCGTCTACATCCTCGCCGGCACCCTCACCCCGCTGCCGTTCCGCGGTCGCTACACGATGTACCTCCTCATCTCGGTCGCCCTGTGGTGGATCAACTCGTCCAACATGCTGTACGTATCCTCTCCTCGCCGTCTTCGTCGTCGTCGTCGCCCTCCTCGACATCGAGCACCGGCTGACTCTCCCCCTCCTCTCCCTCTCGCTCTCTCCCTCTCGCTCTCTCCCTCTTGCTCCTGCAGCTACGTCATCGGCCTGTGGATCGCCGACTTCTACGCGTCGGGTTTCGTCCGCAAGATCCAGGACCACTGGAAGCTCAACGTCGCCATCGAGTTCGCCGCCGGCGCGCTCGCGCTTGCCATGATCGCCGGCGGCGAGAAGGTCGCGACGCCCGCCAATCGCGCCGTCGGCTCGATCTCGGTCTACGACGGCAAGTACTCGTACAACCCGTCGTACGTGTGGCCCCAGTACATGCTCATGAGCAACTGGTGCGTCCCTCTCGTCGTCCTCGTCCTCCCCCAGCTCCGCTTCGCGCTCTCGAGCGCTCGTCGCAACAGGTCGCTGACGCTCTCCCTCCCTCGCCGTGCAGGATCCCGCCCGTCACGATCCTCATCTGGATCGAGGTGTCGCACGCCATGCAGTGGTTCATGAGCTGGGGCATCTTCACCTGGGTCGGCAAGGTCTCGTACGGCTTCTACCTCATGCAGTTCCTCACGCTGTACGGCCTCATGCCGCACCTCGTCCTCCACTTCGCCGCGCAAGAGTCGTCGTACTGGAACATCGTCACGCCGACCTACATCATCTGCCTCATGTTCAACATCTTCGTCGCCTGGTGCGTCTCCCTCTCTCTCTCGCTCTCGCTCCTCCTCTCCTCCCCTCCTTGTCGAGCAGGTCGAGCTGACATTACGCTCCTCGCAGGGTCTCGTACCACCTCCTTGACCGCGTCGGCCTCAAGCTCGGCAAGTGGATCTGGGACGGCCTCTTCGTCAGCAAGCCCAACACGGCGGGCTCGCTCCCCGTCAAGATGGCTCGTCACGCCGCGTGGTGCGTCACCAAGGGCCCGATCCATGTCGCGCGCGGGTTCGCCAAGAAGTCGTCGACCAAGGCCAAGGCGTTCAAGGGCGGCCTCCACACCGTCATGAACTGGCGCACGCCGACGACTCGCCCCTCGGTCCCCGACCCGACCGACCCCGAGGTCCTCGCGCAGCTCCACTCGACGCGCTGGACTTCGGACCTGAGCGGCGACGGCGAGGCGATGCGCACGCGCCGCCTCTTGCGCTTCCAGTCGTTCATGTGGATCCCGCACCTGTTCCTCATCCCGGGCATGACGGCGCTTTGGGTCGTCTTCCACCCGATGGGCAACTGGACGTACGACGCCCTCACGTTCTCGTCGCTGTGGCGGTTCATCTGGGTCCTGTCGCTCCCCAACTGTTTCTTCGCCTGGCTCGGCTTCATCACGCCCGACGTCACGCCGCCGCAAGGGTCGCAGGAGAACAAGCCGGTCCACCGCGAGTACATCCGCAACTTCTTCATCGTCCTCGTCACCAAGGGCTCGAACGAGGCCGCCGTGCGCCGCGGGTACAACAAGCTCATCCGCCTCGAGAAGTACCACCCGGCCGTCAAGGTCGTCGTCCTCACCGACGAGCCGTACGTCTACCCGGACCTCCAGAACATCGTCTGCCCCAAGTCGTACAAGTCGCCGCTCGGCAAGGCCAAGTACAAGGCGCGCGCGCTCGACTACTTCCGCTACCACGTCTCGCTCGGAGTCTACGACTGGATCCTGCACATGTGCGTCGCCTCTCTCCCTCTCTCTCGTGCTGCGTGCACGAGTGCGTGCGCTCGTCGACCCGAGCTGACCTCGTCGTCGTCGTTGTCGCGCAACAGGGACGAGGAGTCCGTCACCGACGCCGAGTCGCTCCGCAACTGCATCGAGTTCATCCGCTACACGCCGCACCACTTCGGCCAGGGCATCATCCTCTACAACGGCACCGGTTACTGGGACAACTGGTACTTCACGGTCGCCGACGGCATCCGTGTCGGCGACGACCTCGCGCGGTTCCACCTCCAGAACACGATCATCAACCGCCCGGTCTTCGGCGTGCACGGCTCGTTCCTCATGACCAACGGCGAGATGGAGAACGAGTGCACGTGGGACTTTGGCTCGCTCGCCGAGGACTTCGAGTTCTCGCAGGACGCCTGGCGCCGCGGCTTCACGTGCGGCCGCATCCACGGCATCGTCCGCGAGCAGTCGCCGACGACCCTGCGCGACTTCCTCAAGCAGCGTCGCCGTTGGTTCATGGTGCGTCGCTCTCGCCGTGCTCGCCCTCGGCGCGAGGTCATTGCTGACGGCCTTCCTCCTCCTCGCAGGGTATCCGCGACATCAAGGGCCTGTACGGCCTCCCCCACCTCGCCATCAACCTGTGGATCGTCGGCGTCTTCACCCTCGGCGCCACCGTCATCAACTTGCCGCTCGGCTTCATCGAGCACTCGCTCACGCCGCTCTGGATCGCCGTCTGCGCCAACTTCTGCTTCATCACCTTCTTCGTGCGTCCCCTCCCTCTCTCGTACGTGTGCCGAGCTCGAGCGTGTACTGACGCAGCTCGTGCACCGCGCGCAGACGCTCTACCTGTGGGGAATCTTCTTCCAGGAGCTCGACTTTGGCCAGACGTGGTGGAAGATCCCGATCCACCTTCTGTGCGGCATCATCATCCAGCCGTTCGCCTCGCTCGCCGAGGGCCTCTCGGCCATCTGGGCCATGGCCTCGGAGGACTTTGGTGCGTCGTCCCTCCTGTGGCTCATCATCGTCGTCGTCGTCGTCGCCGTGCTCGTCGCCCGCTCCGCTGACTCACTCCCCCTCTTCCTCGCCTCCTCCCCTCCTGCGCGCACTCCTTCTGGCTTTTGTTTTCGCAGGCAAGTTCGAGGTCATCGTCAAGAAATAGAGGAAGAGTGCGGACGCCGTCGCTCGAGCCCGTCGTCGCCCTCCTCCTCCTCCCTCAAGCCAGCTTCCTCCTCTCCTCTCCCTCGTCTCTACCTCTACATACCCCTCACACGCTCTCATGGACAATCTGCACACGACCCTCTTTCTCTCTCCCTGCCCTTACTCCCTCACTCGCCCTCGCCGTCGTCGTCGTCGTGTCGAGTCGGCGAGCTCTCGCCTCCTGTGGACTTTTGCCTCCCCCTCTCCCTCTCGCCGATGCCACACAATCGTAGAACGACCCTCTCCTTTCTCCTGTGCACGCTTTCATTTCTCCCCTCTCCTCCTTTCGCTCCTGCACGTCGCCTTCGCATGCAGAGCAGCCAGTCCAGAGAGCGCGAGTTGCAAAGCGGCCTTCCCAGCATGTCTGCGCGCGCATCTAACTCTGCTCGACGGCTGCGCGCTGCTGCTCGAGCACGATCGTGAGCCGAACGTGAGCCAGCGAGTCGAGCAAGTCCGAGGTCGGCGCCTCGCGCACCTCGCCTCCTCCCCACTCGCCCTCCCGACTGGGCACTCGACTTGGGCCTCGCCTGGTGGCCTGCACCACTCGCCAGCACCTCTGTGCTCCGCCTACACCACCACGCGCCCTCGCCCACGCCCGAGAGCGACCTCGGCGCGTCCTCATCAGCGCACCTCGTCGACCGACCTCTCTCGACTCGCGGCGGCGACTCGCAGACTGGTGGCCGCCCCTCGTCGAGGATCAAGACGGTGCAAGATGCGCTAGGAGCAGGACGGGCAGGCTCTACGGGAGCGGGACAGCAGGTGCGTCCTCGTCCTCCCCGCCTCCTCTCCCTCGCCCCCCTCTCCACCCTCGCCTCGCGCAGGCCAGCTCCTCGGAACGCCTCTGCTACGCGGCGATGAGCTAACTCGAGCCCTTCGCGCGCAGGACGGTCCCGCAGCGGGGGCGGACGGGCGTCTCGGGCGGTGCAGGAGCTGGCGGTCGACCTCGAGCGGCTCATCTCGACCCTTGTACGTCCCTTTCGCTCTCTCTGCTCGTGCTACAAGCTCAAGCATGCACTCTTGCGCCCCTGTGAGCCGCGCGCTGACCTCCTTTACCGTGCGCGCAGGTCAGTCGAGCCCACGATGGCACCCTCTTCCGTTCGCGTCTCGAAAGCTTGCGCTCACGCTCGCCGGCCGCCTCTCGACGGCGCCGGTCGATGCGCATCGTGTCTCTCGAGAAAGCTGTCGGGCCCAGGCTGCCGAAAGATGTCCGTCTCGTCGTCCCTACTGGTCCCGGCGGCTGCGCGAGCCGAGCCGTCGCGGACGGGTCCCTTCGAGGCTGCACCCGCCCTCACGTGCCCCTGAGGGCAGCGGGTACACTCCGGTGTGTCGCTCGCACGGACACTGCCCCTGTGGCACGACCGTGCGCCCGGCCACCTCTTAAAAACAGGGGGAGACTGCGCACCCTTCTTCAACTGCTATCTCTTGATCCAGCGTGGTTACGGCCTTCTGCTTGCGCACGATCGAACGAGGACGTTTCTGCGGTGCAATCGAGCGCTTCTCCCTACCCTGTTAGTCCTGTAGAGCGCGAGCTGGACCGGTTCCTTGGCCTTCTCAAGTTGGGTCGAGAGGGCGACGAGCGCGCGCTCTTCCTGCGGGCCCTGTTCCTCTCGAGCCTCCTCTCTGGACCTGTTTGAGTGCGCCCTGAACGAGGCGAGGCGCGCGAACGCTTGTGGGCGGCGCAATCGTCGTCTGAAGCGGGCCGAGGAAAGCTATTGCCGAATAGAAAAGTGCGCCTAATCCGATCCGCTTTGAATCGTTTTGCCGCCCGTCCGCGACCCGAGTCGGGTTCGAACCGACGCGGCATTACAGGTCCGTGCTAATGGTACTTTGTAATGCCCCGCACTCGCGCGTGCACCAGCTTGCGGCCATGGGCTCGCTCACGTTCTA
>Ga0308170_10000821_pt1 | contig 34688 bp, 47 predicted proteins | sample PhyBR2_2_FD_202136 | JGI IMG/M metagenome (GOLD analysis project Ga0308170, IMG submission 202136) | Phyllosphere microbial communities from UC Gill Tract Community Farm, Albany, California, United States - DLSLSB.R2 | ecosystem: Host-associated > Plants > Phyllosphere > Unclassified | place...
CGCAAAACTGGCGCAAAACTACCCGGTGATTTCGCTGATATTCAGGTCCGGAACTGCCTCGGACCAGATGATTTCCTCGTGGTCCCGTTGGTAGTTCTTGGTCATGCCCTCGCTCGCATGGCCTGCAATCTTCTGCCCATCCTTACCGGCTTTCTTGTACAGGTGCAGCGACAAGGCTCGCACTTCGTGAAAGCCCGGCATCTCTTCTTCCTTCCATCCCGCGTAGCAGTTGGCCGACTCTCTGGCCTCCTTGAATGCTCGCGTCAAATACCGCTCCTCAACCTTCGTCCAGTGGTCCTTCGTCTGTGCCTGCTTCTGCTTCAGCCGATCCGGCTTGCGGTGCACCAGGTACGGCGACACGACATCATCGCGGCACCGGCTGATTACGGTCTGCAACTCGGGCGTTACTCTGAATCGAATCCAGGCCGCGTCTGTAGCTTTGGCCGTCTTCTTCTGCACGACATAGAGGAAACCCTCCCTAACCCCATCGAAGCGCATGTCCAGGATGTCCGTGCGGCGCTGGGCGGTGATCAGTGCCAGGTCGATTGCATTCTGTAGCCAGGCTGGCGACTTCTCCCTGATTGCCTTCAGCCCCTCGACGGTGTGCCGTCTTCGTTGTTTCTTCTCGATCCTGTTGATGGTGCTGGCTGCTGGGTTGTCAGGGCAAAGACCTTTGGCGGCTGCGTGGTTAAAAATGTCGATCAGTAGCGCCCGAGATTGGTTCGCCGACCGCGGTGTAATCGCGTCCAACATCTCCGCGATCATGCGGATAGTGATCTGGTCGACCGCTTTTCCCTCGAACTGCTTCCGGAAACGTCGAAAGTGCACGGCATAAAGGCCCAGGGTCCCTTTTGCCAGCTCGCGCGGGGGAAGTACGTCACGCTCGTAGGTATCGAGGAATGTGGCGAACGACTCCGACGATGCGGAGAGCACGTTGCCAACCAGATCAGCGCCGCGCATGAACTCCAGGTTCAGTTGCTTGGCGGCATCGATAGCCTTTATGCGGTCGCCGCCGAACTGGAACCACTTTCCGTCGGTAGGCCGACGGTAGCGGTATGTCGACCGTCTCGCATCGAAGTATAGGTTCTGCGGGAGGCTCTTATTCGCCTTGTTCCGCGGCCGAGGTGCCATCATGCAGCTCCTTTCAATACCATCGCCACCAGATCGTTGCCGTCCGAGCGAGTGAAGGCGATCCAGTCAACGTACCAAAGTTTCCCGATCTGCTCGCCAGGCACAAGGCCGTTGCGGATATGGTTGCGAATTGCCTGGGAGCAGGGCGGGGTGCCGTTTTCACCCCAGCGCCGTCGCTGGAATTCACTGATCTTGATGAGTTCTTTTCGCATAGTTACCTCCCTACGTGTCGCGACACGTTTTCTTCATTTGTGAATGGTGTCGCGTCTTTATCCTTGCTCTCGGCCTGCGCCTTGCTGGAAGTGATCTGCCAACACCCGGCGCGCGTCGATACCGCACGACGCCGACATTGCGTAGATCTGTCCGAAGGTGGTTTCTCGGCGCTTTAGGGCGTTGAACAGTTCGATCAGGCGCTGGCCCTTGGTATCGTTTCGGCAGCTCATAGTAGGAACCTCTCGTCATTCCGAATATGTCGTGAGCTAGTCGCTGAACTTGGGGCGGTTTGCTTTTCAATCACTGGAGCGCAGTTGGCCAAATCAGGCGGATCTTCGGGTACCACCAGCATCCGTACGAACAGAACGACTATTAGCGTCAGTTGAATTGTCTGGAGCATGGCTCTACCTCTTGTTCGCTAGTCCGTGCCCTTTTAATGCGCTGGTAGATCTCCTCGCGATGTACCTCTATACCTTTAGGGGCTTCGATACCCAAACGTACCTGTTGGCCGCTAACGCCAAGTACCGTGATGCAGATGACGTCATTGATGCGGATGGCTTCGCCTGGCTTGCGTGTGAGAATCAGCATGCATTGCTCCTTTTTCGGCCGAGCGAATCCCGGCCGCGTTGTTGGCTTTCGCAAAAATCAGGGTTGATTAAACGGTTAGAGCGGCCTCAATGCGGCGGACGGCCACACGGGTTTCAGTGCGGCGCTCGCCTGGTCGGCGAATGCGGCCGAACTGTTCGGTATTGACTTGCTGGGCGGTCAGCACCATGCAGAGAACGATTACCAGAGGGGTGATGATCTGGCGCTTGAACGCCTCGATTACCAGGCCCCGCATCGTCTTGGCGCCCAGCTTGAACCGTGCAGACTCGAGGCGCTTCTCGGCGGTATTCGGACTGATACCCATGACTCGACCAATCTCTTTCACCGTCAGATCGGCTGCAGCCCACAAAGTGGCTTCTAGCTCGCGAGGAGCCAGACCCATCTTTAGATTGCCTTGCCAATTGCCAGCAGTCAGGGTGTTGGTGCTCATGTTGTGAAGCTCCATGCTGAAGTGCGATGGAGGAAGTAAACAATATGTTTATAAACAAATCAACATTTTTGTTTATCTATATTCTTTAGGCACAAAAAAACCCGCATGCAGCGGGCTTCAATTGGGGATGCTTATTTGGCGTACATAGCCCACCAGAACACGCGCCCAATGATGCTGATTTGCTCATCAAGAATGCCCTGAAAGCTGTAGTCTTCATCAGGATGCTCATCGCGGTTAAAACTGCGCAGCCGGATTCCTGATGGCAGTCGATATAGCTGTTTCACGCGCAGCTGACCGTTGTGATTTATGGCGTAGACGTCGCCGTCAATGATATCGCCGAATTTCGTCTTGCCGAGATCAACGCCAATCGTCGCCCCGTCTCTCAGCACGGGCGTCATGCTGTTTCCGCGTACCGTCACGCACCTGGCTTGGTCAAACTGAACTCCGTTATCCCTAAGGTTCTTCTTGCTGAAACGAAGGTTGGAGTCAGAGCTTTCTTCGATTGAGAATCTGCCCGCGCCTGCGGCCAGCTCGACCTCCTGTAAAAAGGGCACCTCGACTTCTTCTTCGTCCAGTGGGGCCTGATCATCCCATGAGCTTGGGTGCTGCAAGTCGAAATAGCCTTCGCCCTTTCCGAACAAATGTCGCGGACCCTCGCCAGTATTCAGCCAGGTGATGGCGATCTTGAGCATCTTGGCGACAGGTATGAGCCATCGGCCGGGAACACCACGGACGAACCAATTGTTAAGCGTTTGAGCGCTTACGCCCATGGATTTCGCGAATTCAGCCTGCGCTATTCCTTGGTGCTGGAGCTCTTCTTTTAGGCGGTTGCCAGAGTGTTGAGTATTCATAAACGTAAAGTTTACCGGGGTTGCGATGTTTATTAAATAAACGTATTGTTGATTTACGTTTATAACCATGCATCGGTGTGCCTATGAGTCCTTCTCCGCTTGAGCGAGCAATTGCCGCTACGGGATCAGCCGTTGCGCTTGCGAAATTGGCAGGTGTAACGCCGATGGCCGTTTCTTACTGGAAGGTGCGCGGCGTTCCGGCTCGTCACGTCGTTTTGATTGAGAGTGTGACTGGCATTCCTCGTCATGATCTGCGGCCCGATCTCTATCGAGAAGCATCGCCAACCTTGAACCAAATGGTGCCCCAAGTCTCGCGCATTGAGCAGTCTGGCAAGACCTCTGGTAATCCATCCAGTATCGAGGTGGCGTGATGATCCCTGCCTGCTTAATCGCCTTAGCCCAGCGCAAATCCACATCCAGCACGAAGCTATTCCTACAGCTTGATCTGGATGTGGAGGAGGCGTTCGTTGAGCTATGGGGCCCAGGCGCTCTGATTGGCTACCTGTGCCTCACCCGAGCCCGTAATGCAGACGAATTCAGGAATGACCGGACTGTAGCAACGTTTGAATTAGCGGGAATGCTTTCGTCGCGTTCTCCATGCCGAGGTCCACTAGTTTCGTTATCAGCTGTTTTGTGGTCTCGCCAGGAGCTTCACGCAGAGCTTTCAGAATTCCGCTCTTCTGCTCTTCGGGAAGGTTCGACGCCTGGACTTTTGCCTCGATTAACTGACGTAGGGTGTCCTCATGGAGCTTAACGGTTACGACGGCAAGAGCTGCTCCTACACCTCCATCGTGCTCAAGGAAATCCATTCCTTTAGCGGTGATCCGTGCCTGCGTGATTGTTCCGGACCCACTGTGGTAGCCGACAGTCACTCCGCTATCAACCAAGCCTTGCTCTTCCAGGTAAACAAGGTTGTTGATGCATTCAACTTGGGTATATCCGTCCAAGTGATATGCCGACTGACTTCTGCGTGGGTAGAAGTCTCGCAACTCTTCCAAAAGTGCATGCTGCAACTGCCTATTCAACTTCATATACCAGGTCTCCGTGACCGTCGTTTCGAGTGGGATCAAAACAGTATCACGGCTTGGCCCGGTACCAATTTGCGGCCTGGGTAAATCGCAGGCAACAAAAAACCCGGCTTGGCGGCCGGGTTCTCAAGCAGCCCATTGGCGTGGGCTCTATGTACTTCTTCGTTCTGGAGAACGATATGTCACACCTAAAAAGTACCACCGCGCCCCCAAAAGCGCAACACCTGCCACGGTCATTGTCCGACCGGGCTGGCTTCACCTATTTCGAGGTGCAAGTCGTTTATGAAGAGGCTGGTTTCAAACGCTCATATCCTGGCGTGCTCGATGAAGCAGTTGCTCGAGAGCTTAAGTCGATTTTGGAGCAGGAGGTTTCTCCTCATTCAGTTCGCATCATTTGGGCTGCTGGTTGGTCTGCGGAGTTCGAAGAGTTTCTTCGAGTGGATGAACGCATGACCGACCTCATCAAGTCTGTCCGCTCAGCAGAGCGCCCAGGTTTCGAGCTTTGCGCGCGCCTGGGGCAGTTTGGGCCGTACGAAGGTTACTCGCCACATTCTGTGCAATCCGAAAACGTGGCGCGCAACTCTGGGGTGCAGCCATGACTACCTCTCTCTCAGTTATCGAACACCTCGAAGGGGAGCTTTTGGATGATGCTGTCCTAACGCCCGAGGACATGGCGCGAATGAACGAGGCTCGTGCAGCTTTCAGAGAGCTCAAGTCAATCCTGATGCTGCAGGTAATCCCGGCGCTGGGCGGCTTCGAGAACCCTCTAGCCACAGAAATTGAGCGGCGCATAGAGATGGTGACGTTTCGTAGCCGGAACTTCCTGTTTCCCCACCGTCACTCTGGCGCTGCTCACGACGCGATCCATGTCGGGAGCCGCCCATGACCCTCGCCAAATTCCAAGGCGGAGATGTCGTCACGATGTCCTCCCGCGAGATTGCCGAGCTTACCAGGAAGCGGCACGACAACGTCATGGCCGACATCCGAAGCATGCTTTTTGAGCTGAAAATAGATGTCCTGACTTTTCAGGGGATCTATCTCGACAGCATGAACCGGCAGCAAATCGAGTACCTGCTCGATCACGAGCATACCGATTGCTTGTTGACTGGCTACAGCTCGGCCATGCGGATGGCGGTGATCAAGCGTTGGCGCGAGCTGGAAGCGCAGGCCGCGCGCCCAATGACCCAGGCCGAGATCACTGCCGCTAACGCGAACCACCTGGTGGCGGTCGAGCGGCAGCAGCGGGAACAGCAGATGGCACTGGCGCGGATCGAAACTCGGGTGGCCAACGTTGAGCAGGTCCGATACCTGGACTCGATGCCGGCCGGATTCGAGTCTATGACGTCAATCCGCGCCCGCATCAATCTGCGTCACGGCATTCCACAGTGGGTGATCAACGCTGTGATGCGCGACATCCCTGGCGCTCTGCTGCCCTTCGCCATGGTGCGCAGCAAGCACGCCGAAGATGGCGGTCAGCCGTACGCCATCTGGCCCAAAGCCGATATCACCCGTCGCTTCGACCGGTTCGCCGCCGAGTGCACCTTTGTCACCGCCGAACGCGCCACTCACCCCGACATTCAGCAGGGCCGCTTCAAGCTGCGCCAGAGGAATTCCGCATGAGCAAAAAAGACCCGAAACTTTCCACGGAGCCGACGGTGATTGATGAGGCTCACATGGATCAGTTCACCAACGATCAATTGGCCTACAAGGCCTGGACCGGTGTGGACATAGCGCAAGAAATCCTATTTGACGATGACGCATGTGAAGGAAGTCTGCATGACGCAAAGTTCGAAGTTGCTCAATCCTGCATGGCGCTGCGCGTCCTCGTGCGCCGTCTTACAGGGATGAATGCAGACCTGCTCAGACAGGCCGTACTGCAACGGCAACTGGAAGGGATCGTGCTGTGCCCGGAAAAGGATCAGTTGCCAGCCGTGGAGACTCTTCAATGACCACCTACGATATTGCCTCCGGCAATCCTCCCCAAGCTCCCACCACCGCTGAAGTAGTCGCCGGCCCCTGGCCTTGCTATTCCAACTGCCGCCACCTGCCTGAACGCGAGCGCTGGGAGATCTACGGCTTGGCCAAGGCTGGCCGTGACGCCTTAGAGGATCGCGGTGTCGTCATGACTGAGAGCTATGACGCGTTCATCGCCCGGGTAACGCGGGAACTCGACCTATGAGCATGGATTTGATGGTCAAGGCCATGAAAACGAAGGTCGGAAATCCGCTCCGCAAGCTGGTGCTGGTCAAGCTGGCGGACAACGCCAGTGACCAGGGCGAGTGCTGGCCGTCGTACCAGCATATCGCCGACCAGTGCGAGATCAGCCGAACTACGGTGAAGGTGCACGTTCGAGAGCTTGAGAAAGCCGGCTTTCTTCGTCGCGAGTACCGTCGAAAGGGTGAGCTGAATCAGTCGAACCTTTTCCACCTTGAACTTGGTAGTGGGGCGCCATCTGCCCTACCTGGGGCGGGAGCTGCCCCAGGGGGTGGGGCGTCAGCTGCCCCCAGAACCAGTCACTCTTCTGAACCAGTCAAGGAACCTAAAACCTTGTGCACATCGGAAGTGGAATTGGCCGAAGCCTTCGAGGTGTTCTGGAAGCTGTATCCCAACAAGAAGTCGAAGAAGGACGCTCGCAAGGCATGGGAAAAGCTGAAGCCAAGCGCTGAACTTCGCCAAACCCTGATGACCGCCCTGGGCAGCCACCGCGTTTCCCGCGACTGGACCAAAGATGACGGGCAGTTCGTGCCGATGGCGTCGACCTGGCTCAACGGCGAGCGCTGGACTGATGTGCTCAAGCCCGGCACGGCCACCAGCCAGGCTTTCAACAACCTGCCAGACCACACACCTGAGATGTACCAAGGAGGCGACAATGAACCAGCGTTCTAACTTCCGTCGCCAGCCTGAAATGCGCTCGTTCGCTGGCGAATGCTCTGTCCACGGTGCGGTTGATCGCTCCGAGGTTGAGCTGTTCGACGGAACGACGGTTGTCCGCCCATGTAAACAATGCCAGTTCCACGGCCTGCGCGTGGCAGCGGTGGGCAGTATCGAGCATACCCAGGCCTTGGCTCACGCTGCCGCCGAACGCCTCAACGGCGCGCTGGTGGGCTCTGGCATCACGCCACGGTTTGCCGACTGCACTTTCGCCACCTATCGCGCCACTACCCCGGCCATGTCCGAAGCGCTCGAAAAGTGCCAGGGCTACGCCAACGACTTCGGCCAGCACTACCAGGCCGGCCGCAACCTGCTGCTGACCGGGAATGTAGGTACCGGCAAGACCCACTTGGCTTGCAGCATCGTGCGCCAGGTAATCGGCCTGAATGCGATCGCAGTGATCACCACAGCCGCCGAGATCATCCGGGTTTTCAAACGCTCGATGGCGCGGGACTCCGGATACACCGAGGGCGACGTGATCGATGAGCTGGCAAGCTTTGATCTGCTGATCATCGATGAGGTGGGCGCCCAGGCGGGCACCGCGTACGAGCTGGCGGTCTTGCATGAGGTCATTGACCGGCGTTATCAACTGGTCCGGCCTTCGGTGCTGATCTCCAACCTGCCAGCCACGTCGAAGCAGGACGTTGAAGGGAAGTCCACGCCAAGCCTCGAGCAGTACATCGGCGCCCGGGCGCTTGATCGACTGCGGGAGAACGGTGCGTTGCTGGCCGGCTTCACCTGGGCTTCGGCACGGGGGCGCGTATGAACGAGTACCGAGAGCTTTACAGTGACGAGGCCGAGCACGCGCTGCTCGGCTCCCTGATGCTGGATGGTGAATTATTCGACTCGATCACTGCCAGCGTGACCACCGCGGACTTTCACGATCCGGAGAACGCTGCGCTTTACCAAGTGATGATTGACCTGCACGCCACCGGCGCGCCGGTCGACCCTGTCACGCTTCACGACTTCAAACCTTTCCTCCCGAGTGGCGGCAACACCATTGCCTACGCTGTTGAGCTGGCGAGAAACACGCCCAGCACCGCCAACTGGAAGGCATACGCCCGAACGGTGGCCGAGAGGGCAGTGCTCCGGCGCCTGGTCGAAGCTGCCGACGCAGTGCGTGATTCGGCCAGCGAGAACAGGCCGGTGGCTGAAATCATCGCCAGCGCTCAGCAGGCCATGGCCGATCTGCGCGACCTAGACACTGGGGAGCCTGATTACAAGCGCATGGACGAAGTGGTGACCCGAAATATCGACATCATCGATGCCAAGTTCAACGGCTCCATTCAATCAGGTCTTTCTACTGGATTGGTCGACCTGGACAAGCTGATCCGTGGTCTGCGCAAAAAGACCGTGACCATCGTCGCCGGGCTTCCCGGCAGCGGCAAGACCACGCTCGGTCTGCAGATCGCCCAGCACATTGCTTGCTCGGGTCTCGGTGTCGGCATGGTGTTCTCGTTGGAAATGCCCGAGGAGGAACTCGCAAACCGCGCCCTGGCGTCTCTGGGGAGCGTCGACTTGCAAGTGCTCGATAACGGCCAGTTGCAAGATGATGACTGGCCGCGGCTCACATCTGCAGTCAACAAGATCATGGACAAGCCCCTTTACGTCAGCGACAAGTCGGGCCTCACCGTCGCGCGCATTCGGAGCATCTGTCGCCAGGTCAAGCGCAAGCACGGCCTCGACGTGGTGGTGATCGACTATATCGGCCTGATCGGCTCCGACGGCAAGGCGTTCAACCGGACCGCAGAACTGGGAAAGATCTCGACCGGTATCGTCAATATCGCCAAGGAGCTGGAGGTGCCGGTGATCCTGCTGGCCCAGCTCAACCGTGATTCGACCAAACGCCCAGGCAAGAAGCCCATTGCTTCAGACCTGCGTGACTCGGGCCAGATCGAAGCTGACGCCCACTGCATCATCCTGGTCCACCGTGACATGGACGACGAGCAGGGCCAGAACGGCGTGACCGAGCTGATCATGCCCAAGTGCAGGCACGCACCGGTCGGTTCGTGCGTTGTGCAGCAGCAGGGTAAGTTCGCCCGATTCGTCAACTTCGCGGGCCGCGAGCCCACCCAGGAAGAGGTGGAGATCGGCCGACCCTTCTCCGAGCAGTACAAGGGCCAGCGGAGGAAGCATGGTGAATAATCCGAAAACCCTGCACGTTCAACTGACCGACGCCGAGATCCGCCGCAATCAGGCAGGTGCCGTTCGCCAGTTGCGCGATCCCCGGCATCCGTCGCTTCGGTTCCGCTATTCGACCGTGGACCGCGCCAAAGGCTCGTGGCACGTCGTTGTGGGCAAGTCCTGGGGCAAGGCTGGCAACTATCCGGACATCAACGCCAAGGCGATGCTGGCAACGTTGCCGACCATCCTGGCCCGCCGTTCTGCTGATCCTGCTGCTAAGTCCACGGCCACCAACTGGTCCACGTTGGGCGAACTGCTGTCCTGGTACCTGGAGCGCATGACGCGCGACCGGGCGCTGTCCGAGAAACGCAAGGCTAGTGCCAAGTCGGCTTTGAAGCGGCACCTGCAGCCACGTCTCGGTCAACTGCCGCTGGCTGGGCTGAACAGGCCTACCATTGACCGACTGCTGCTGATGCCAATGCAGGAGCGCTACGCGCTGTCGTTCGTGCGCTCGGTCTGGGGCGTGCTGGGCGTGGCCGTGCGGCAGGCCTATCGCCTTGACCTGTTGGCCGTTAACCCGCTGGCCGGCCTGGAGTTCACCGACTTCGTACGGACCAAGATCAAGGCCAAGGCGGCGCGGCTGCACTCTGATGACGTGCCTGGCCTGCTGGATCTGCTGGCTGACCAGTTCGACGAATCGCCGGCGGCGTGTGTGCTGGCTAGCCTGATGCTCTGCCATGGCACTCGCCTTGGCGAGACCCGGCTGGCTCGCTGGAAAAACGTCAACACTGGTACCGGCAAGTGGTTCATACCGGCGGCGGAAACCAAAACCAAAGCGGCGCACACCCTGCCACTGACCGGCCAGGCCATGGCGCTGATCGAACGGTACCGGATTGTGCAGAAGGGTAGGGGCTACACCGGGCAGTTCCTGTTCCCGGGAAGCTCTGGCCAAGCCCTCAGCGCGACTAAGGCCAGCACCATGTTCACGCACCTGGCCCACGGCGAATGGTCGAGTCACGACCTGCGCAAGGTGGCCCGTACGGCGTGGACTGACCTGGGCGTCGACTACATGGTCGGGGAGCTGCTGCTGAACCACGCCATGAAGGACCTCGACCAGGCCTACATCCACACGTCCGCCGAGCAGCTCAAGCGACAGGCTCTGGAGACCTGGCACGCCTACCTCGATCAACGAGGTTTCGAGGCGCTGCACGGTGGGACATTTGCGAGACAGGAAGGCGAGGCATTACCCGCCGAGACCATGAATAACGAGGCTTCCAGCGTGAATCAGTATCCACTTCCGAGGAGGAGGTTTTTAGTTCAAGGCAACACCCAGGCCACGCCAAACCACCAGCTAGGAGACGGCAATGAGTAACGTCACAGCGGCATTGCCGCGCAAATGTATGAGCGACTTAGAGCGGCGGTTTCTGAAGATCGCCGGCGAGGAGTTGGCCAAAGTCAAAGTCGGCGGGCCGAATGCGCTGGCTTACCTGCTGGACATGGTCGCTAGTTGGCACGGCAGTCGTGTGCAGATCGGCTTTCATGATTTCGGCCAACGTTGGCTGATCGAGGGGAACGCCAAAAACAAACCCGCTGACCGGTTGCTTCGCGACCTGTTTGGCCTGAGTGATCCAGATCCGAGGAAAGCCGCATGAAGAAGCGCACGTATGTCGACAAGCCCTTGGGCGATACTGAATACCTGCTGGAGCAATGGGGCTGGTGGCGGATGGACGGGATGGGCGTGCCTCGGTACGTGTCGCCGCTGTACGCTCTGATCCGCGACAACAACGTCACGGAGGGCGGCATCAAGAACTATTGCGTCACGGACGACGTAGCTCTGGTAGTGGATCGTGCGGTGGCTAAGCTCGCCACCCGGGACGCACAGATGGGCAACTTCATCTGGCTGTACTTCGGAGCGAAGTGGCCGGCACTTCGGATTGCTCGAGAAAATGAGATGGGAGAAGCCAAGGCGCGAGAGTTGATCAAGGCCGGCGTGGCTTGGGTCGACTGCGCCATTGAGGTGTTTCGTGAGGCCGCGTAGAAATCGCTTTCCACGCGGATAAACACCTGTTTTCATGGCACCGTGTTTAGCTTTTCAAGCGCGACACCCCCATAGAAAGCCCGGCCTTCGAGTCGGGCTTTTTCGTGCGTGCTACTCTCGTCACGTGATCAGGGGTTGTCCCTGCTCTGTATCGAGGAAAAGCAATGGAGCGCGACAAGAGACTAGTCTTGGGGTTATTGACTGACATCCAGGACTTAGAAGGCCTGCGTGGAGTCGACGAGAGAAACCTTGAGGCGAATCGGGAAAAGGATAGATTCGACGAGGCAGATTTTTACCATCTGAATCTACTTTTGAGCGGAGGTTTTATTGCCGCAGAAATTGAAGAGGCAACCGGCATGCGTACCTACAGATTGACCTGGTCGGGGCATGACTTGATCGAGCAGCTCCAGGTAGAAATATTCAAGATTTAAGCTATACGGATTTCTCAATGTCCGGCCCGGCCTGCTGGGTTTTTTGTGGATTGCCCAGCTACCACCCTCTTATATAAGACGCTCTTCTGACGCGACTTGATCGATCTGTATGGCAATTTGATATTCGCGGCCCCAGAATGTCAGCCTTAACTGATCGCCACGGAGAGCGATATGAGCGATGTGAATGTGCCCGCTAAACGGAATGTTGGCTTCCTTCTTGGAGTCGGTATTCTGTTTTTCCCGATTATTTTTGCCTGGTTTCTGCTCCGAAAAGGGCATTCTGTCCTTTCTCGTGTGGTAGGGTTTGGCTGGCTAATCTTGTGTATCTTGGTGATTGTTGCAGCTCCTCCTGCTCCGCCGAGTGCGGGTAGTCGTTCTGTTTCTACTGCCACTCCTGCTGCTGCCTCTGCTCCTGCTGAGCCACTCAAGACATACACGTCCACTCAAGTGGCGAAGAGTTACGACGACAATACTGTGGCCGCTGATGCGCTTTTTAAGGGTAAGCGCGTGAAAGTCACGGGCCGCGTTACTGACATCAACACCGACTTTCGTGGGAACCCTTACCTTGTTCTGGCCGGTTCGAACCAGTTTCTGGGGCCTCAGTTCAAATTTGATAAGTCGAGTATTTCGGTGATGGCCACGCTCAAGAAGGGTGTAACAGTCAGTGTTATTTGCACTGGCGCAGGCGACGTTATCAAAACACCGATGTTTGAAGACTGTGAAATGTCGAAATAGATATAGATAGGCATCACCACGCATTACCCACAACGCAATACTTCCTGAAGCCCCGCCATCGTGCGGGGCTTTTTCGTTTTCGGCTCCACCACACCCGTTGATATGGCCGGGAGTGCTGATGGGGCCGGATTTATCAATCTCCCCGAGAGGGAGGAAATCCGGATGCCACCCATGCCAGACAAGCCAGACACGTGGGCCCAAATCTGGCTGGCCCTCTCGAACCCGCTATGGCAGGGCGCAATCATGGCCGTCACGATTACTCTTCTTCGGGTGTTGTACGAAGCGAAAGAGCCAAACAAGTGGCGGATCATCTTGGAGGCGCTGATTTGCGGTGCTCTCAGCCTGTCTGCCAGCAGCATTATCGAGTGGATGACCTGGCCGCCGAGTTTGTCAGTTGCTGCTGGTGGTGCCATTGGCTTCATTGGCGTAACGGCGATAAGGGACATGATCATCCGATTCCTGGGCAAGAAGGTGGACTCAGCATGAAGGCGATCGCCGCGGCAATCATCATCGCGCTGGTGGGCCTTCTGTTGGTTGGCATTCAACAGCTGCGGGTTGAGGACCTTCGCGAAGAGAAGCGCGTTGAGACCCAGGCAAAGGACGATGCCGTCGAGGCCAATAAAGAGAGCCAGGCCACTATCACCACGCTGCGCGCTGAAGCAAAGCGCAATGCCGAGTACCAGGCCGATCTGGCAAAGCGCCTCAAGGCCAGCCAGGACAAAGCAAAAAAGGCGGAGAAGAACTTTGAAGACCTCAAGCGCAACAGCAAGCCTGTTCGTGATTGGGCTGCTCAGCCTTTGCCTGACGGCCTGCGCGGCAAAGCCGGTGGTAGTCACAAAGACCCAGTCCGTAAGGCTGGAAGCCCCTGAGCTGATCCCGTGCGAGCGGGTAGATGAGGATGCCACCGACCTTCGCCTGAATGGCGATGTGTGGGAGCTGAAGGACAGGGCAATCAACCTGCTCGACACGTGCGCCGACCAGGTGGACGCCCAGATCAAGCGAAGCCAGAGCAAGTAGTCAGCCACGGTGACATCAGATGCTTCAGATCGACGCTCGAACCAACATCGAAGAGCTTTCGAAGGCATTGCGCACTGTTGGTGAAAAGCAGCTGCCTTTCGCCTTCGCATTGATGGCTACGCGCCTGGCCGTGCTGGTAAAGAAAGGTGAGTTATCGGTATTGAAGGCGCGCATTGATAGGCCTACTACAACGACCCTGAATAGTCTTTACGTGAAGCCTGCCAAGCCGGGTAAGCCAGAAGCTCGCACGTTCTTCAAGGACGCGTGGACATCAGGCGTTCCGGCTGACACCTACCTGCAGCAGGCAGTGAAGGGTGGTCGCCGACCTCATAAGCGGTTCGAGAAAGCACTGATCGCCAAAGGGATCATGAAGCCCGGGCAGTACGCCTTGCCGGCAGCATCAGCACTCAATCAGTTCGGTAACGTACCGCGCGGCACGATCATGAAGATCCTATCGGGCCTTGGTGCGGCTGAGACTGTCAGTGGTGTGCAGGCCAACGCCACGGGAAGTAAACGCAGTAAGCGTAAGGGCAATGCCCAGAAGTATTTCGCCGGAGAAGTCGACGGCACCCAGGGTGTTTGGGAGCGGAAGAAGACGGCGTGGGGTGATGCGGTTCGGCCGGTGTTCATCTTCAGTGATGGCGAGCCTGGCTACCAGGTCATCCTGCCGTTCTACAAGATCGCCGACAACATCGTGAAAGCGAACAGGGTTCGTGAGTTTCAAAGCGCAATGGACACAGCACTGGCGACGAAACGATAGGGGTTCTCTAATGGCGGGCGGTGGGCGCCCTTGGATGGTGCACCCACCCCCCCCCCTTTGGGTCCTTCCCCGGCCCCCAGCCCCATGCGGGTAATTCGGGCCCCGCGCGCCAAATATGTATGACCTTTTTCCCACGGTTGGTTGTTGTTTAATCATGGCCAAAAACGAAACAACCAAACAGCGCGGGTGGTTGAACAAATCCGAGATGGCTTCGAGCCTCGGGATTTCCCCGCAAGCCTTTGACAAATGGGGAGTTGCGCCTGTCGCACGCATCGGTCGAGAGGCGTTCTACACCGTGCAGAACGTGGTGGAAAACCGCGTTGAACACGCGCAGCGGAAACAACAACCGGCGGGGGATGGAACCGAAGGTCTCGATCCGCTGATCGAGTACAAGCTGCTCGAAGAGCGCCGCGGCCTCACCGCCGCTCAGCGCATTGCCCAGGAGAAGAAGAACCTGGTGCTGGACAAGCAGCTCGTGCCCGTTCCATTCGCTACATTTGCCCTGGCAAAAATCGCCGCTCAGATCGGTTCGAAACTGGACACCGTCGGCAAGACCGTCACTCGACGCCACCCGGAGGTTGACCCTCGCATCATCGAGTCGGTAGAGCGGGAGATTGCGCTTGCTCGAAATATTGCCGCCAGCTTTGGCGAGCAACTTCCGGAATTATTAGATGAGTACGCTGAGTCCGTGGCTGAATGATCTGCGCAAGTCGATCAAGCTAGGACTCCAGGCGCTTTACAAAGAACCACCGCAAACCGCCGTAGAGTGGGCGGACAAGAATTTCTACATGTCGGCTGAGTCCTCCTACAACGAGGGCAAGTGGACGACCGAGCCGTTCCAGGTCGCAATCCTGAACAGCATGGGTAACGACCTGATCAACGTCGTCAACTTCATCAAGTCGGCGCGTATCGGCTACACCAAGCTGCTGATGGCGAACATCGGCTACAAGATTCAGCACAAGCGCCGCAACGTGATGATGTGGAGTCCGACGGACCCAGACGCCGAGGACATCAGCAAGAGCCATGTCAACGGCATGATCCGCGACGTCCCGGTGGTGGGCGACCTTGCCCCATGGTTCGGGCGCAAGCACAGCGATAACACCCTCGACCAGAAGATATTCGCCAACCGCCGGACCCTCTGGATCCGCGGCGGCAAGGCTTCGCGCAACTACCGCGAGAAGTCAGCTGACGAGGTGATCTACGACGAGCTGTCCAACTTCGACGAGAGCGTCGAAGGTGAGGGCTCGCCGATCACCCTGGGTGACAAGCGCCTCAATGGTGCGATCTACCCTAAGTCGATTCGTGGCTCAACGCCAAAGCGTGTCGGCTCCTGCCAGATCACCAAGGCGGTCGAGGAGTCGCCATACCTGCTCAAGTTTCACATCGACTGCCCGCACTGCCACCAAGAGCAGACGCTCAAGTGGGGCGGCAAGGATTGCGAATTCGGCCTGAAGTGGGAAAAGAACGCACTCGGCGAGGCGGAAAAAGCTTGGTACTTGTGCGAGCACGCAGCCTGCGTGATCTGGCACAACGAGATGGTCGAGGCGTCGAAGACCGGTCGCTGGATCTGCGAGCACACCGGCATCTGGACCCGTGACGGGATGGACTGGTTTGGGGTTGACGGCGAGATTATGCGCACCCCGCGTTCTGTCAGCTTCAGCATCTGGGCGATTTACAGCACCTGGAGTACCTGGCTCAGCCTGGCGGAAGAGTGGCTGAAGGTGAAAGGCGACGTCTCAAAGCTGATCACCTTCATGAACACCACGCGCGGCGAAACGTGGGACGACGACCAGGGCGAGAAGCTCGACTCCGAAGTTCTGTACGGGCGCCGCGAAGTCTATCCGCAGGTCCCGGCCCTTGGCCTTGTTCTTGTTGGTGGCATCGATACCCAGGACGACCGTTTCGAAGGGCGTGTCTGGGCTTTCGGCCCAGGCGAGGAGGCATGGCTGGTCCATCGTTTCATTCTGATGGGCGACCCGGCCAGCGAAGAGCTTCGTCGCAAGGTGGGGCTCGAGTTGCACCGACAATTCACCCGGGTTGACGGCACCGTCATGAAGGTTGAGCGCTGGACGTGGGACGCCGGCGGCCACTATGCCGACGAGGTGTACGCCGAAAGCCGTAAGCATGGCGTGCACTGGGTCGTGCCAATCCGTGGTGCGACCATCTACGGCAAGCCGATCGCGAACTTTCCGCGCACGAAGAACAAGGTGCACAAGGTCTTCCTCACCGAGGTGGGTACCGACAACGCCAAAGAGTTGCTCTACAGCCGCATGGTGCTTCCTGTCGATACGGCTGCCTCACAGGCAGGCGTGTCTCAGCCAGGCGTTGTTCACCTCCCGGCAAATGACACGATCTGCGATGAGTCGGAGGTCAAGCAACTCACCTCAGAAAAGAAAAAGGCAGCCATATCCAAAGGCAAGCGCGTGATGCGCTGGGACAGCGGTGGCCGACGAAACGAAGCCCTTGACTGCTTTGTGTACGCGCTCGCTGCACTGCGCATCTGCCAGCAGCGGTTCGGGCTCGACCTGGATCTGTTGGTTGCTGCTGTTACTGGGGGCAACGAACCGGATGCCGAAGAACGGCCTCGCAAGAAATCCTCTCACTGGAATAAAAACTGATGGCCTACACGATCGAGCAATACAACGCCCTGCAGGCGGCAATCGCTGAAGGGGCGTTGTCGGTCCGGTACGCCGACAAGAGCGTCACCTATCGGTCACTCGACGAGATGATGCGGATCCTCAAGCACATGGCCACCGAACTGGGGCTGAACGCCTGCAACGACGGCGGGCGCCGTTACACCTCATTCTCCAAAGGATATTGCCCATGAGCATGCTCGACAGCTTGTTCCCTGGGTATGCGGCGAAACGCTCCGAGATGCGGCTGAAGAAGGCGCGCACGGACATGGCGCTGAAGATGATCGAACGGCGGTTTGAGGGTGCAGCAGGTGGCCGGCGCAATGATGGATGGCGGGCCACCGGTGCCGATGCGAACGTTGAGAACGCTCCGGCCCTGGCCAAACTACGCAACCGCGCTCGGGACCAGCGGCGCAACAATCCGTTCGGTGAACGTGGTATCACCGGGATTGCTGACAACGCTGTGGGCGCCGGCATTGTGCCTTTGCCGTTGGCGAAGCGGGATCGCGATGGCCTGCGGCTTATGGATCTGTGGAAGGCATGGGCCGAGACCACCGTTTGTGATGCTGATGGGCTGGATAATTTTTACGGCCTGCAGCACATGATCATGGAGGCGGTTGCTGAAAGCGGTGAATGCTTGGTTCGCCGCCGCCGGCGCTTCAGTTCTGACGGCTTGCCAGTACCCGTTCAACTCCAGGTTCTTGAGGCCGACTTCCTCGACGAGTCCAAGGCTGACATCGTCGGGCTCAACCGGATTATCCAGGGCGTCGAGTTCGACGCGCTCGGCCGCCGGGTGGCGTATTGGTTATTCGATGAGCATCCTGGCGCGAACGCCGTGTGGGGTTCTCTGCAATCGCGCCGGGTACCCGCCGAGGATGTGATTCACGTCTTTCTCCGCAAGCGCCCCGGTCAAGCTCGTGGTTATAGCTGGCTGGCTCCTGTCATCCAGCGCATGCGCAACTTCGACGAAATGGAAGACGCGGTGATGGAGCAGGCGAAGATCGCCTCCTGCTTCGCTGCTTTTATCACCAAGGACGAAAATAACGCAGCACCTGGCGGCAAGACACCACCTCTCATTGATCGAGTGGAGCCCGGCATTATTCAGGAGCTGGGATTCGGGGAAAGCGTCAGCTTCGGCACGCCACCGACATTCAACGGCTACACGACCTACTCCTGGCAGCAGTTGCACGCCATGGCGGTTGGCCTGGGTGTCCCTTATGAGTTGCTCACCGGTGACCTAAAAGGCGTCAACTTTTCGAGCGGCCGAATGGGTTGGCTGAACTTCGCTCGCCGCGTCGACGTTTGGCAGTGGCGGATGTTGATCCCGCAGCTGTGCGATCAGGTTTGGCGCTGGTTCATGGAGGCGCAGGTGCTTCTCCCTGGTGGTGTCGCCGACGACGTGAAGGCCTATTGGGTTCCGCCTCGACGCGACATGGTCGACCCGAAGGCGGAAACAGAGAACGTCATCACTCGCGTGCGCAACGGCCTCACTACCTGGCCGGACGCGCTGCGCGAACTTGGCATCACCGACCCCAAGCGGCACGCCGAGCAAATCAAGAAAGCAAACGAAATGATCGACGAGTACGGGTTGGTGCTGGACTGCGACCCGCGCCGAGTTGCGGCCGCAGGTTCGCCGAGTCAGCCACCATCCACCGAAGAGAAACCAGACGATGCCAACTCCGAACCAGGCGATGACACGCAAGACACATGAGACGCCGATGCTCAGCCTGCGCGCGGCCGTGCGGCCGGGCTCAGTCGATATTGATGCTCGAACCGTCGAGCTGACCTGGACGACCGGCGCTAAAGGCCGGCGCTGGTCATGGGATGTCGGAAGTTACATGGAAGAGCTTGATGTCAGCGAGGGCGCGGTTCGCCTCGATCGGCTCAACAACGGCGCGCCACTGCTCGACACCCACAACCAGTACCAGCTGAGTGCGGTACTCGCCGTGGTAGAGCGGGCCTGGCTCGATGGTGGCGAAGGTCACGCTTTGGTCCGGTTCAGTAAGCGTGAAGACGCGGACGTGGTCTTCAAGGACGTTGTTGACGGAATCCTTCGAAACATCAGCGTCGGTTACGCGGTGCACCGGTACGAAGTCGTGGAGGAGGAAGACGACAAGCTCCCCACTTACCGCGCCGTCGATTGGGAACCCTTGGAGTTGTCTCTCGTCCCGATCGGCTTCGATGACGGCGCAAAAGTGCGCAGCGCCAAAACCCCGGCCGAGTACGAAGGCCAACGATTCCACACAATTTTTGAAGTTCGGTCGGCAGTTGAGCCGATCGTAGAACCGGCCGCCGTGCCTATTATCCAAGAGGAAGTTGCAATGACCGAAGAAGAGAAGCGCGCGGCCGACGAGAAGCTTCGCCGTGAATCGGCTGAAGAAGAGCGTAAGCGCAGCCTGACGATTCGCACCATGGCCCGCAAGGTTGGTCTCGATGACGAAGCCGTCGTCGAAGACTTGATCGCCCGCGGGGTTTCCGTGAGCGATGCGAGCGCCGCGCTGATCGATGCCGTGGCCGAGCGCCAGAATAAAGATCAGCCGAATACCCGCAACAGCCAGCCTACGAACGTGAATGGCGGCCAAGATGTCACCGTCCTGAACGCCAAACGCTCTGCCATGCAGAACGCGTTGCTGCACCGCTGCGATGCCACCGTCAAGCTGGAAGACGCTGGTCGTGAGTTCCGTGGCATGCGCCTGGTGGACATGGCTCGTGAGTTCGTCGAGATGGCTGGCGGTAACGCGCGGGGCATGACGCCGCAGGAACTGGCCCGCGCAGCATTGGGCTGTGATCGCCAAGCAGTGCGCGCCGCAGGCATGCACAGCACCAGCGACTTCCCGCTGCTGCTCGGCAGCACTGTGAACCGCACACTGCGTGATGCGTACACCAACGCCCCTCAAACCTGGCGCCCGCTGGGCCGTCCGACCACTGTGCCAGACTTCCGCGCTGTAACTCGCGCAGCCCTGGGCGACATTGCGGCGCTCGAGCAGGTCAAGGAACACGGCGAATACAAGTACGGCACGCTGTCCGAAGACGGTGCCCCGATCAAAGTCGCCAAGTTCGGCAAGATCATCGCCATCACGTGGGAAACCATCGTGAACGATGACCTGGGTGCACTGACCCGCGTCCCGGCAGCACTCGGTAATGCTGCTGCGGCGACCGAGTCCAACGTGGTCTGGGCCCTGCTGCTGGGCAACCCTACCTTTACCGACGGTGTTCCGTTCTACGATGCGGGCCACGCCAACCTCGCTGCCAGCGGCGGGGCAATCAATACCACAACCTTGGCGGCTGCCCGCGCAGCGATGCGTAAGCAGAAGAGCAAGGCAGGCGAGTTCCTCAACCTGGCTCCTGAGTACCTGGTGGTCGGCCCGGACAAAGAGCTGGAGGCTTACCAGTTCACCAGCTCCAACTACGTGCCAGCGAAGAACGCCGACATCAACGATGTGCGCAACGCCTCGCTGACTGTAATCGTCGATGCCCGTATCACCGGCAACCAGTGGTACCTGTTCGCTGCACCTGGTTCCATCGACACCTTTGAATACGCCTACCTCGAAGGTGAGCAGGGTGTGTTCACCGAAACTCGCGAGGGCTTCGAAGTCGATGGCATGGAAATCAAAGCCCGCCTGGTGTTCGGCGCAGCCTGGATCGATTACCGCGGCGCTTACAAGAACCCGGGCGCGTAACCCCGCCGTTCGATCCAAACGCAAAAGGGCGCCGTGTGGCGCCCTTTTTGTTTTTTCAGTTCTTGTCTCTAAAGGGGACCTTGCATGAAGACTTTCATCCAGCACGGCGACTGCCTGACTGTTCCAGCACCAGCCGGCGGCACTGTTTCGGGCGAGCTCTACAAAGTCGGTTCGATTGTCGGCGTGGCTGCTACTACCGAAGCAGCCGGTGCACCGGTGGTGCTCAAGCTCTACGGCGTGTTCGGCCTGAACAAAATCAGCGCCCAGGCCTGGGCAATCGGTGACCCGATCTACATGAACACCACCAGCCGTGCCCTGACGAACGTGTCGGCCACCGGCCTGGTGTTGGTGGGTATGGCGACTGAGGTTGCCGCTAACCCATCCGCCACCGGCGCCTGCCGTCTGAACGGCGTATCCGCGCCGGCGGCGGTGGCGTAAATGGGCTGGGCCTCAATGGCCCAGCGCATGCTCGGCGTTTCGATCCGCGCCTTCAGTGAGCCGCCAGCAGAGCTTGATCCATTGGGCGCTGTGTACTGGCTGACAGATGGTGTTGCGCCTGGTGTGCCGCTGGCACAGGCGGTGTTCGATAGTGCCCACGTTACCGTCGATCCTGAGACTGGCGCGCCGGTGTCCTCTAACAACCCCGTCCTCGGGGTTCGGGTCATTGACTTGCCGAACGAACCCACGAACCGGGATCGCGTCCAGGCGCGGGGTGTTTTATACAAAATCCATGACGTGCAGGCCGACGGCGTGGCGGGTGTGACGCTGTTCCTTCGCAAGGTTTGAATATGGCTCACCCACGAGAACTGATCCGCAAGCAGGCCGTCGCGGTGCTGCTGGGTGCCACCAATGCGGGGGCGAGCGTTTATGCCAGCCGGGTGGCGCCGCTCATTTCCAACGGCTGGCAGAGCGAGTTGCCGGCGATCATCGTTTACACGATGGACGAAACGGCAGAGATCTTTAACCAGGCGCCCAGGGAATACAGGCGCCGCGTAGAGCTGGTGGTGGAAATACACGCCGAAGGCAACGAAGCGTTGGACGACACGCTCGATACGCTGGCCCGCCAGGTAGAGCGCCTCCTGCTTATGGACGACACGCTCGGCGATACGGTGAACGACCTGCAGTACGTGCGCTCCCGCATGGTTCTGCTGGACCAGTCGGAGCACCTGACGGGCGCGTGCCGCCTCATCTTCGACGCTGAATATTTTGATCGTCACCCTGACGACCTGTTCAACCAAAGCCTGCCAGACCTGAAGTCGGTTAAGACCGAATACAGCCTGGGCAACGCGCAGCCGAATCCGGCTGATCGCGCAAAAACCATCATCGAGGACCTGAATCCATGACCACGCGCGTGCTCGTGAAACCGGCCGAGGGCCGCCTGGTGCGTCACCCCGACACCTATGAGCAGATCAAGCCAGAAGGCTTGCCTGTGGAACTCAACAGTTACTGGATCCGCAAGGAAAAGGCCGGTGACGTCGTCATCAAAGAGGCTGTAGTACCGGCCGAAACCAAGGGTGAAAAACAATGACCATCGGAATGGATACGATTCCTGGTGCCGGCGCGCTTCGCAAGCCTGGTGTCTACAGCGAGATCGACAACAGCAAGGCGGTGCGCGGCCCTCAGCCGGTCAGCTACCGTCGCCTGCTGATTGGTCAGAAGCTGGCCGCCGGCGCTGCCGCTGCCGACACCCTGATCCGCATCACCAGCCCGGCCCAGGCAGACGTTCAGTTCGGGAAGGGCTCAATGCTGGCTGGCATGGTTCGCGCGGCCATGGCGATCGATACCTACACCGAGCTACAGGTTCTCCCGGTTGTCGACAATGCCGCAGGGGTAGCTGCTGCTGCCACGCTGGCGTTCACTGGTCCTGCCACCGCATCCGGCACCATCGAGCTGATGATCGCCGGGCGCCGCGTTTCTGTCGGCGTGATCAGTGCCGACACCGCAACCGTCATCGCGGCATCTGTGGTCGCGGCAATCACGGCCGCAGATGACATGCCAGTAACGGCCACCGCCGCGACAGGCACCGTTACGCTGACCAGCCGCCACAAAGGCGAGGCCGGCAACAGCTTGAACGCCCGTGTGAACTACTACACCGGCCAGGTGCTGCCGTCCGGCGTGGCGGTCACTATCAGCGCTTTCACCGGCGGCTCTGGAAACCCAGAACTGGGTTCGGCGCTGGCGGCTCTGGGTGATGAGTGGTTCCAAGTATGGGGGCTTGCATATACCGACGCAGCCACCCTGGCGACCGTGAAGACTGAGCTGAACAGCCGCTTTGCCTGGGATCGTGAAATCGAGGCCCACGCCTTCACAGCGGCGCGCGGCACTCAAGGCTCACTTGGAACCCTTGGCGACAGCCACAACAGTCAGCACCTGGTCATCATGATGGCCAACGACGAGCCGATGCCGACGTACGAGAAGGCCGCGGAGACCATGGCCATTGCGGCCCTGTACGCCGCCATCGACCCGGCCCGGCCAATCCAAAATCTTCAGTACGCTTGGTGCCTGGCGCCCGCCACCGCGGACAAGTTCACCAACCAGGAACGGAACCTGTTGTTGTTCGACGGTATCGCGACCAGCAAGGTCAACAACGACGGCACCATGGTTGTTGAGCGCCTGATCACCACCTACAAAACCAACACCGCCGGCGGCACTGACATCAGCTACCTGGACAGCGAAACGCTTTTCACCCTGATGTACATCCGCCACGACTGGCGTGACTACATCCTGCGCAAGTACCCGCGGCACAAGCTTGCCAACGATGGCACGCGCTACGGCGTCGGGCAGCCAGTGGTAACACCGGTGGTGATGAAGGCCGAGGCGGTCTCGAAGTTCCGTGAGTGGGAGCGTCTGGGGCTGGTGGAGAACATGGAGGACTTCAAGGCCAACCTGATCGCCGAGCGTAACGAGAGCGACCCAAATCGCCTGGATCTGCTGATCCCGCCTGACCTGGTCAACCAGTTGCGGATCGTCGCCAACAAAATTCAGTTCCGCCTGTAACGGCGATTGCCAGGAGAAAGAACATGGCAGGAAAAAACCGTATTGGCGGACTCATCGCCTTGAAGGTCAACGGCGACATTTACTTCGCCAAGGGCGCTTTCACTTACAACCTCGGCAAGCCCAAGCGCGAAGGCGTGGTGGGCTCCGACGTTGTCCACGGCTACAAGGAAACCCCTCAGATTCCATTTATTGAGGGTGAGATCACCGATCGCAACGAGCTGAGTCTTGAAGACCTGGTCACGCTCGATGACGCAACCATCACGCTGGAACTCGCCAACGGCAAGGTCATCACCCTGAGTGAGGCCTGGTACGCAGGCGAGGGCACCGGCAACACCGAAGAAGGCAACATCGCTTGCCGCTTCGAAGGCATCTCTGCCGAGGAAATCTCGTAATGGCAAAGGAAAAAACGATTCAACTCGCCGAGCAAATCACGTTCGGCAAGGACACGTTCACTGAGCTGACAGTGACCCGCAAGCTGAAATACCTGCGCGGCCATGCGTTGCGTATCACTTCGGATGGCAAGGGCAACGGCGGCGCGGACATGGACTTCGCCACCCTGATTGACCTCGGGGCCAAGATGGTTGGACATCCCCCTGCGTTGCTCGACGAGCTGAGCGAGGACGATCAAGCCGCCGTCATCGGCGAGGCCCGGGATTTTTTGCTGAAGCACCTCGGGGGTGGGAAGGAGGCGTAACCGTCGTCGTCAAAGTTATGAGTGTTCAGCCGTCGGAAGTCATGGAAATGGATTTCGACGAGCTGAATTGGTGGCTTGAGCGCACCGAGGAGTGGGTTGGATGGCAGACAAAGGATACTCCCTAAACGTCATCATCGCCGCCGTGGACAAGATCACCGCGCCGTTGCGTGGGATATTCGGCAAGGTCAAAGCGGCGAGCGCTGGCATTGCAGGTGCGCTTGATCGTACCGGCCTGCCGATTTTCGCGAACAGCCTGAAGAACGTAGGCGGTGCGATCGGCGGCGTGGGTAGTGCGGTTGCTTCAAGCACCCGGAAGCTGCTGGGGCTCGGGGCCACGCTGGGCATAACAGGCGCTGCGTTGAACATGTTTTTCCAGGGCTTCGCTGATGCGACCGGCGCAATTGGTGACACTGCCGAGCGCACTGGCATCAGCCGTGAGCGATTCCAGGAACTCAGCTTTGCAGCGAAGCTCAGCGGGTCTTCCGCCGAGACCCTGGGTGGCGCCTTGCAGAAAATGCAGATCAACATTGGCGCAGCAACGGCGGGCTCGAAAGAGCTTTCGCAAATGTTTAAAGGCCTGGGCATCAACATCAAGGATTCGTCCGGCAAGCTGAAAAGCTCAGATGCTTTGTTCGACACCTTCGTTGATCGAATCTCGAAGATCAAAGACCCGTCCCTACAAGCGCAGGCGGCGGTGAAGATCTTCGGCAAGAGCGCTACAGAGCTTTTGCCGTTGATTCGCGGTGGTAGTGCGGGACTCAAGGAAATGTCAGACGAGGCGCGCCGCCTCGGCGTCGTCATTTCTGACAGCGCGGTTCGTGAAGGCGAGGATTTCGGAGATACGCTTGACACTATCCATGCGGCACTCGGCGGTGTCAGCAATAGCATCGGTAGCTCCCTGGTACCGCAGTTGAATATGCTGGGCAAGCGGTTGATTGAGACGATCGTCAAGTACCGCCCACAAATTGAAGCATTCGCCACGGCGTTCGCCGAAAACCTGCCTGGAAACATCGAACGAGTCACCGGCTTTCTTGGCGACCTCTACGACGGTGTTCAGCCGGTGATCGAGATATTCGGTTCGCTTTCCGACACCTTCGGCACCGCCAACCTGATATTTACGGCGCTGGGCTTGTACATCGGCGGTGGCTTTCTGATGGCGGTGCTGAACCTGGCGCTGGCCCTGAAGGGGCTCGGGTTGGCTATCACTCTCACGCCGGTCGGCTGGTTCCTGGCGGCGATCGTGGCAATCGGCGCTGCGGCCTACGTCATCTACAAGAACTGGGACAACATCGTCGGGTTCTTCGAAGAGAAATGGGCGGGCGTCAAGGCGGCCTTCAGTGACGGAATAATCAACGGTATCTGGAAGCTGTGGAAGGAATACAACCCCATCACTTTGATGATGGAAGGCTTCAACGGCCTGATCAAGTACCTGACAGGCTGGGACCTGGGCGCAATCCTCGGCAGCAAGATCACCGAGGCTGTTGCCGCCATTAAGAACGGATTGCCCGACTGGGCTAAGAAGTTGCTTGGCATTGATGGTGCCGGGGTCAGTGGTGGTGCTGAAGGCGGATCGCCCTCTGCATCCACAGGCGGTGCAGATACCGACCTTGGTCGGCGCGCTGCGCAGATCGGCCGGGACGCTGTTCAGCAGTTGGCCCCGCCGGAGCAAGCAGTAAGGGTGCAGGTCGACCTGAACAACGTTCCAGCAGGGTCCAAGGTGAAGACCGAGGGCAGCCAGGGAGCGACATTCGATACCGACATCGGTTACTCGATGATGGCCCCGTAACCGGAGTTCCCTATGACTTGGCGAGACAACTACCGCGCCGCGACCTTTCGCGGCGTGGGCTTTTTTGTGGCTACGGCAGACAGCAGTCACGGCCGGCGCCAGGCAGTGCACGAGACAGCGCAGCGGGATATTCCCTATACCGAAGACCTGGGCCGAAAGTCTCGTGAGTTCGGTATCACCGGCTACCTGCTGGGCAAGGAATACGATGTAGCCCGTGAAGAGCTGATCAAGGTCTGCGAACAAGCGGGCCCTGGTGTGTTGGTTCACCCGTATCGGGGTGAGCTGACGGTTGTCTGCCGGGGGCTCACCGTTAGCGAGTCGTCGGACGAGGGCGGCAAATGCACGCTATCCATGACGTTCCTCGAGGCGGGCGAATCTTCTTACCCGTCGGCTAAAGTAGACAGCGTAAACGCGATCAGCGCCAAGGCCGGCGAGGTCACCGAGGCCAGCAAGGAAAACTTCGTTGCCGACTTCCTCACCAAGGGTTACCCATCGTTCGTAGCCGAGGCCGCCACTACGCAGATAAAAGGGTTGAGCGATTTTTTGAGCTCGCCTGAGTTCATCGTTTCAAGCGACATACAGGCAGTTTCCGACTACTACGACAAGGTGAAAGGCATCGGCTCTGATGCGTTCAATCTGATCCAAGCCCCGATCGAGTTCGCTGGCCAGGTCGTTGACGCTATCAGCAGCATCCGGTCAGCGTTCGGCGGCAGCGCGTTTGGAATGCTGATGAGTCTGTACAGCCAGTATTTCCCAAGCGCCGATGATTCATCCTCTTCTGGTACGCCGAGCCGTCAGCAGGTCGTGAAAAACACCAGCGCCGTTTCCGCGCTCGTTCGTCAGGCTGCCATTTCTGAGGCAGCTGTCGCCGCAGTGGTCACGCAGACAACTGAGGACGTTTCTAACGGCGGTACGAAAACAACCTCCGAACCGACTAAATACGATAGCTACGAGGCGGCCATTGCGGTGCGGACTGAGCTTTCCGACAGGTTGGACGAAGAGAGCGAGTCGACCAGTAACGACCTAGTGTATGTCGCGGTTACAGATTTGAGGACCGCCGTGGTTCAGGCAGTTCCCGACCCTGAACAGGACTTGCCCAGGCTTGCGACGTTCTCGCCAAGGCAGACGCTGCCGTCTCTCGTTGTTGCATATCAGCTCTACGGTGACGCCAGCAGGGCCGAGGATATCGTGCTGCGCAACGAACCGCGCCGCCCAGGCTTCCTGATCGGTGGTCAACAACTTGAGGTTCTTGCAAATGGATGACCTTGAGCTGCTGGTCAACGGCATGAATTACGCGGGATGGACCCAGGTTGGAGTAACGCGCGCGGTTGATGCTTCCTCTGGCGCGTTCACTGTGACCCTTACGGAGCGCTGGGAAGTGCAGGAGGGCAGAGGTGCTCAAGTTGAGCCGTGGCCCATCCTCCCTGGCGATAAGTGCGAGGTCCGTCTCGGCGGAATAACGATGGTGGTTGGCTATGTCGACATCTTCAAGCCTTCGTTCAGCGCGAATGACCACACCATCAATATTCAAGGGCGCGACCGGACATCTGACCTGATCGACTGTAGTGCCGTGCACACGCCGGACGAGTGGAAGAACATTGATCTATTGCGCTTCGCCCAGATCTTGGCCCAGCCATTCGGGGTCGGCGTTTCGGCTGATGTCCCGGTAGGCACTCCATTCACGGTCTGCAAACTGCAGCAGGGCGAAACAGCGTTCGAAGCAATTGAGCGTTACGCCAAGCAGAGACGCCTATTGCTGACTACGGATGGCGCTGGCGGCCTACTGATCACCCGGGCGGGTAACAAGCGGGCAGCCGTCGGACTGGTCCAGGGTGAAAACATCCTCAGTGCCACCGGCAGCATCGATCACAGTCAGCGGTTCCGCAATTACCTGGTTAAAGGGCAGGCTGGATACAACCCAAACAGCGATGGAAGCACCGAGGCGCACGTAGGGGGCGGTGCAAGCGACAGCGGAATCAGGCGTTATCGACCAATGCTGATCGTCGCTGAGTCCGGTGGATCGAACGGCAGCGCCCAAGAGCGAGCTACCTGGGAGGCCAACAGCCGGCTGGGAAAATCAGCTTCCGCTTCCATAACCGTCCAGGGCTGGCGGCAAAGCCCGGGCGGGCCAATCTGGGAGCCAGGAATGCTGGTGCAGGTCAGGTCGCCATGGTTGCGCATGGACGGGCAAATGATTATTCGTCAGGCCACCTACGAGCGCGGGGAGGGCGGTACCACTACCAAGCTCGACATCGTCAGCCCGCAAGCCTTTTCGCCGGAGCCTCCTGATTCGAAGAAAGGCAAGGCAGGGAAAAAGGGCGGTCGGAATATTTGGGCGGAAGCCATCGGGGAAGAGGACAAAAAAGATGGCTAACCCACTTCGCGATCTAAGCAACCGCGTGATGATGATGTTTGCCCGTGGTGTTGTGCACAGGGTCACGGATACGAATGGACGGCAGCAGTTGCAGGTTGAGCTGTTGAAGGGCGAGCTGCGCGATAACGTCGAGCACATGCAGAACTACGGCTTCACCAGCCACCCAACCGGCGGTGATGTCGCGGCGGCTTCCATTGGCGGTAACCGAGAGCAGGTCATTGTGCTTGTTGTCGATGACCGCCGGTACCGGATCCCGCTGGAGGCCGGTGAGGTCGCCATGTATGACGATCAGGGCAACAAGATCGAACTGCTGCGCGACATGGTGAAGGTCACGGCTGTCCAGCATGTCGAGGTGCTGGCGCCGACGATCAAGCTGATCGGCGATCTTGAACTGGTCGGCAACATGAAAATCCTGGGGAATATCGATTCCACGGGAACGATCAAGAACAACGGCAAGTTCGTCGACAGCACCCATACCCATAGCAACAGCGGCGCAGGAGTACCGAACTGATGGCCGATGCCGCAATGGTAATGACCGAGTTCGGCGGCGACCTGGTGCTGTTCGGATTCGACTTGGAGCGTGATGACGGTCTGGAGACGGCGGTGATCATCAGCTTGTTCACCGACCGCCGCGCCAGTGCTGAGCAGATCCCGCCCGAATATGAGCAGGACGATTTGCGCGGCTACTGGGGGGATCTCACAAACGCTTCGGCGGCCGACCAGACGGGCTCGCTACTTTGGCTGCTGGCCCGCGAGAAAGAATTGCCGCAAACGCTGAGCCGCGCTGAGCAGTATTGCCGTGATGCCTTGGCCTGGATGATCGACGACTTGGTGGCCACAAAGGTTGATGTAGCGGCGTCGTACTACTCGCGCGGCGTGATGCTGCTGGAAACCGACATCTACCGGCCTGACGGCTCCGTCGTCCGCTACCGATATAACTATGAATGGTCGGCCCAGGCCGGCAAGAGGGCTGCCTGATGCCATTTGTTCGACCCACCTTACCGGAGCTCATCGACCGGGTTACAACTGACATTAGCGGGCGCGTGACGGGCGTTCAGAGCGCGGTGTTGCGCCGTTCACTGCTCGGGATTGTTGGCCGGTCTGAGGCCGGCGCGGTACACATGCTATACGGCTTTCTCGAGTGGGCCGCCAGGCAGGCGATCATTGACACCGCCGAGAAGGAATACCTCGAGCGATGGGCAGCGATCTGGAAGGTGTTCCGCAAGGCTGCTGATTACTCCACTGGGTCTGTGCTGTTGCTGGGTGCGGTTGGCTCGCCTGTTCCTGCAGGAACAATTGTTCAGCGGCAGGATGGCGTGCAATACCGAGTCTTGGCTGATGGAGAATTTTCCAGCACCACGCTACAGGTCACGGTGGTGGCTCTTGAGGCTGGCGCAGATGGTGATTGCCCTGCGGGTACGCCACTATTTTTGTTTTCCCCGGTGCCTGGTGTTCAGTCAACCGGCTCGGCGGCAACGGACATCGACGGCGGGCTCGACGTTGAAACGGACCCGCAATTGCTCAACCGGCTTCTTAAGCGAATCCGCCAGCCCCCCCACGGCGGTGCTGCAACGGATTACGAACTGTGGGCGCTGGAGGTACCCGGAGTGACGCGGGTGTGGGTGTATCCGCTCCAGATGGGTGCTGGCACCGTAACTGTGCTCTTCGTCTGTGATGGAGAGGACGACATCATTCCTGATTCTGCGAAGGTAGCAGAGGTGCAGGCGTACATCAGCGAACGCGCCCCTGTAACCGCCGAGGTATTTGTCGCGGCACCGGTCCCTGATCCATTGGACCTTGCGGTCAAGCTTTCGCCAAACACCGCCGCCGTCCAGGCAGCGGTGCGGGCCGAGGTTGACGACTTGATCGTCCGCGACTCTAAGCCCGGTAGCCCGACGTTGATCAGCCGCTTGCGCGAGGCCGTATCCATTGCTGCCGGCGAGGCCGATAACCAGATCACGTCACCTACGGCAGATGTTGTTCATGCCACCGGGCACATGGCGGTGCCTGGCAACATAATCTTCTCCAGCTTTTAAGGAGGCGTAATGCCGACAGCTGCCGACTACCTGGAGCAGCTGAAAACGCTGCTGCCTCCTGGCCAGGCCTTCCCTCGTGAAGCCGGCACCACGCTCCACAGCCTACTTGATGGAATGTCGATTGAACTGGCGCGAGTAGATGCCCGTGGCGAAGCGCTGCCCCTGGAGGCGATTCCTTCCAGCTCCAGCGAGCTCCTGGTCGATTGGGAGCGAGTCGCCGGTCTTCCAGACAAGTGCTCTGGTGTATTGGAAGAAACGCTGCAGGGCCGGAAGAACGTCCTATTGGCAAAGCTCTCAAGCACTGGCGGTCAATCAGTTGCTTACTTCGTCGAGTTGGCGGCTTCTCTCGGCTACGTCGTAACCATTGAGCAATTCCGGCCGTTCCGGGTGGGGCTCTCCAGCGTAGGTGACGCACTCACCAACGGCGCCTGGGTATTTACCTGGCGGATAAAAGCACCGGCGGTCACCGTAACAAGTTTTCGTGTCGGTCAGTCCGCAGTGGGTGAGCGTCTGCGCACCTGGGGCAACGACACCCTCGAATGCAAAATAAATCAATTGAAGCCTGCGCACACCATTGCGCTCTTCGCCTACGGAGATTAACGCATGCACAGAATTGACGGGCCAGGGGCGACGGCCGAGAACAGGTTCACCGAGGGTGACCCGGTTGCCGGAACCCCGGCCACGGTTGTCACTGACGACTTCATGAACGATGTTCAGGAAGAGCTCATCAGCATTCTAGCTGCCGCCGGCGTAACGCCGGTGAAGGGCACCCAGAACCAGCTTCTCCAGTCCCTCTATAAATTGGCCCAGAATCAGGTCGCGCAGGCATTCACCACGGCCGGTACCGGAACGGCTCTTACCCTCACCCCGTCGCCCGCTATTTCTGCGTACGCCGTGAATCAACGCTTCAGTGTGAAGTTTCATGTTGACAGTGGTGCAAACCCAACGCTTAACGCTTCTGCGAAAGGGGCGAAAGCGATCAAGCAGTACAGCGCAGCAGGCGCAAAGGTTGCTGCAGTGTTTTTCGCCGACCAGGTTGGCGATGTGGTCTACGACGGCACGGACTGGGTTCTTGTCAATGCTATCAACGCCTCGCCTGATGCTACGGATACCGTCAAGGGCGTCGTTGAGCTTGCTACCGCTGCCGAACTTCTTGGCGGCACAGATGCCACTCGTGCAGCCACCGCCGCCGGACTCCTTGCTGGTTTTCTGGGATCGGGAGGAACATCCGGTACCGACTGGGTAAAAATTCCATTCCGGGATAAGACAACAGGGGTTCGAAGGGAGCTGATTATTCAGTGGACTACCGTGACTAGCGTTGGATCGTCAGCGCCAAACTTTAGCGGTTCTTGGCCCATGACATTTCCAAACGGACTTCTGGGGTGTGTTGCTACCCCGGTCACCTCGACAAGTGGGTTGTTCGCACAATACAACACCAGAAGTCTGTCTGGGTTTACTGGGCAGGCGCAAGCTTATAACGCGCTTTCCAATGGCATTCCTGTCTCTCTTATAGCGGTTGGGTGGTGAAATGAACGTTTACTATTATCTTGAAGAGAACAGTGGCTGGTATAGCGACGAGTTTCATGGACCTCGATTCATTGAAGGAGAGCCAAACCCGGATACGCTCATACCCCTAGCCGCGGTTGAAGTTACGGCCGCAGACTACGAGCGCTTAAAGTCGTTGCCCACAGAAGGCGACGAAAATGGTTACCCTGTTTTAGCCGCGCCGCGAACCCCTACGCAAGAAGAACTCCTTGTCGTCGCCAGGGCTGAGCGTGATCGTCTCTTGGTGTACGCAACGCTGCGCATCAACCCACTGCAATATGCGGCGGACGTCGACGATGCGAGTGAAGAGGACTTGGCGCTGTTGAAACTCTGGAAAAAGTACAGCGTTGCTGTCAGCAAAACTGAAACCAAACCTGGTTGGCCTGAAGCTCCACAATGGCCAATACCGCCAATCGCGATTGAATAGAAAAATGTACTGATGCCCGCCCCCTGCGGGTATTTTTTTGCGTGGAGAAAAGCATGCCCATAACTCAGCACCAACTGTTGCAGATCCTCCCTAACGCCGGCCGCTATGCCGGCGTTTTTGTGTCTGCTCTGAATACGGCTATGGGCCGGTACGGAATTGTTGGGAGTACACGCGTGGCCGCATTCATTGCTCAGGTCGGTCATGAGTCAGGCCAGTTGCGCTACGTTCGTGAGATCTGGGGCCCAACTGCGCAGCAGATAGCCTATGAAGGCCGTGCCGATCTGGGCAACACCGAGAAGGGTGACGGTTCTAGGTATCGTGGCCGAGGGCTGATTCAGACCACCGGCCGGGCCAACTACGAGACATGCGGTGAGGCTCTAGGCTTGGATCTGATCAGCCACCCGGAACAGCTTGAGCTGCCGCAACACGCAGCCATGTCTGCTGCGTGGTTCTGGTCTACGAAAGGCCTGAACACGCTGGCAGACCGAGGAGAGTTCGTGAAGATCACTCGCCGCATAAATGGCGGGCTCAATGGATTAGAAGATCGCCTTCAGCTTTGGGACAAGGCAAAAAAGGTGTTGGCATAGGAGGTCAGTGTCAGGTTGAGGAAGTTACAGTCGTAGCGCACGCAAATGCGAAGATTGGTCACTCAAAGTAAAAAGGCCAGCCACGGAGTGTGGATGGCCGCTAAACACTATTTCCCTTTCGGTGGAGCATTCCCTCTGCCGCCACCAGAAGGATTACCCGTGGTGCTTGGCAGATTAGGTACTGCAGGAGTTTTGGAACCACCTCCTGCACTGCCGCTACCCTTGCTTGATGATCCCAAACTGCTCTTACTGCCTGACGACTTCGACATAACGTTCTCCTGATTATGACCAGCGGGACTGCACAAGAGACTTTAGTCCAGCTGGTAGCATTGGCTGGAAAAACGAACGCTACCTCCGAAATGACTTAGCGGTTGGCAAGCAGTCAGTCAATTTTGAGCATCTGTGCGAGCAGCGGATCGTTCGAACCCAATATCGCCGCCTGTACGTCTACAAAGTACATCCCTCCCGTGATCTCACCGATGATCTCGCCCTCTTCAATCCATTTCTTCAGTTGCTGCAGGCTGGGCTTGTTCCCGACATAGCGCAGCTTTCGATACTCACCGACCTCCATGAGCCTTGGCAGTCTTACTGTTATCTGGGACAAAATTTTCATAATCCGACGACTCTCCGAGCGGCTTCGACTCTTTCTATGAGAGTACCGCCGGAAGTTCTTCTGACAAGCTTCTCGGGTTCTAGGTAGTGCGAATTCGCTTCTACGTAGTAATTACGCCCATGCTTGAGAGGTTTAGGTGTAATGCGGCCTTCGCGGGCCCATTTGCGTAGGGTATTCGGGCTAGGCGGCGTCTTAAAGTGATCAGCAGCCCATTCTGCGAGAGTCAATTTGGTCATGAGTTCACCTGCCATAGGCTAATGTCGGCCGTTATTTTAGTCGGAGCTCAGGGCTTTTTTTCTGAGCCGTCTGGCCTCCCAGGCGACTGATTACGACTTGGCTTAGCACTTTTGGGATTCCGTCACCTCCCACGACAAATCCGAATTGTTGCTCCTGTAACCATCTTATTTGAGCGCTCGGCTTTTGATAGCCAGTGAGTGCTGCCACTTCCTCTTTGCTCAAAAACATAATCTACCTCGTCAATCATTTCCGACTGAGCTTCTTTCCAGATGTCAGTAGTTTTTTTAAAAGACGTTCAGACGAGCAACATGATGGGTTTTGTATTGGTCGTCCTTGCGTTCCGCTTGCGTCTTAGGTTGGTCGCGTTCAGGTTTGACGTGTCCGCAACAGGTGTGTAAGCGGGCCAATTAGCATCTAAAAACTCGTCAAATCTTTTAATGCTATACAGGATTGATCCGTCGACTTTTGACCATACGCCTTCCGGCAATACACCTCTGGCTCGCTTCCCTTGTAAGGCACGCCTGGTTGTACCCAGGATGTCGGCCATCACGGACTCAGACACCTTGTCCCAGGTTTCTTTTATATCGTTTAGGCCACTGAGCGGTGTTTCTATCGTTCGATCCAGTGAGGTTCCGCTATAGATTTTTTCTAGCAGCGTGGATTAGCCCCTACAAAACCGGACACCAACTCCCCGTTAAATTGATGCTTCCGCCAAGCGCCTGAACTCCCTCGGTGAGCGATATTTCAAGGCGCTGTGTGGATGCTGCTCGTTGTAATGCTCGAA
>Ga0308170_10000824_pt1 | contig 34585 bp, 26 predicted proteins | sample PhyBR2_2_FD_202136 | JGI IMG/M metagenome (GOLD analysis project Ga0308170, IMG submission 202136) | Phyllosphere microbial communities from UC Gill Tract Community Farm, Albany, California, United States - DLSLSB.R2 | ecosystem: Host-associated > Plants > Phyllosphere > Unclassified | place...
CAGGCGAAGAGGGTGCGCGCGGCTGCCGCCTGCTGCGAGGGTGGCTGGTGGTGAATCGAGCCGAGCGGCGAGGCGAAGAGTGCAGAGGGAGAGGCCATCTCGAGGTGGTGGTGCGTGCGCAAGAGGTGCGAGAGCTGGAAGTGGGCGGGTGCTCTGGAGGGCTCGGGGCGGGCTCGGGTGTGCTTGGTCGCTGGTGAGGAGGAGCGAGAGAAGAGCAGTTCAGCTCGAGCACGACCATGCCTAGCTCACGCTCGACGAGCGAGCGACAGAGGCCGGATGAGAGGGCGAAGCGAAGCTGGGAGGCGCGAGCGCTGACCGTCGCCGACCGGAACGATCGGCCGCAGACCGTCTGCGCTCCTGAGCCTCCTGTCCGTCGCGATCGCTCACCGACGGACAGCAGCACTCGAGCGAGCGCGGAGAATGCGGAGGTCGAGAGAGCGCAGAGTCCGGTTGACGAGGACCGCTAGCTGGCGCTTGAGTAAGCCGGCGCGAGCTGCAGCTACCAAGTCAACGTGCGCGGCAAGCGGGAGAGCGGAAGAGTGTGCGCACAGAGTCAAGAGGGAGAGGCGCGCCCGCGGACGCCGAGGAGGAAGGCGGAGCCGGCGAGCGCGGCCGCCTCTCGCCTCGTCCCTCTCGCTCCTCGACCAACACCGTCACCTCCAGCTCCCGCCTCAGCTCAAGCACCGCCTGCGTCCGCCTCGCTCGCCCCTTGTCTGCAGCAGGACCTCCATACAAGTTCATGTGCGTCCCTCGCCCCTGTCCTGGGTGCGGTGCCGGCCCCATCTCGGACCACCGCCAGCACCGTTTTCTGCGGCCCGTCGCTCACCTCGCCTGCTCCCTCGCTGGCCCACAGGCTCTTTTTCGAGGGTTGCCAAACTCGTCAAGACTAGTGCGTCCTGCTCTCGCACCTATCGCTGTACGCGCGCGCCAGCTGCTGACGGGCAACTTTTCCTCCCCCTCCTCCTCGCCTCGCCCCACCCTTATCTCGCCGCGGATCTCTCTCCCTCCCTCCTACCTCACCCTCGCCCTCGTTCACCTCGCCCGCCGCGCCGAGCAGCCTTGATTCGATCGTCTTCAAGGCCCTCGGCCACTGAATCCACCTCGCCCGCACCACCTCCCCACCTCTCTTCCTCGCACCACCATGCTCCGCAACTTCTCCTCGCGCCTGCGTGTCTCGCCTACGGGCAGCCGCTCGGCCCTCCGCTCCTTCACGACCACCCCGCGCCGCAACTTCGTCGTCGACCTCACCCGCCGCGACCAGGTCAAGGTCGCCCCGACCGCCGACGAGGACCTCGTCGACATCTCGTCCCAGTTCAAGCACATCCAGACCAAGGACGGCTCGTCGGCCGCCTCCGACCTCGCCCGTCGCCTCTCGCAGGCCGTCCTCCCCAAGCTCGAGCGCCCCGACGTCAAGAAGGTCATGATCGTCGGCTCGGGCGGTCTCTCTATCGGTCAGGCCGGCGAGTTTGACTACTCGGGTGCGTCTCTCTCTCGCTCACCTCCATTCTGAACGTTCCCCAGGGAGCGCGAGGCTGACGAGCTGCCCGTGCGAGAAACAGGCGCCCAGGCGATCAAGGCCATGAAGGAGTCGAACGTCGAGTGCATCCTCCTCAACCCCAACATCGCTACGATCCAGACGTCGCACCAGATGGCGTCCGAGGTGTACTGTGCGTCCCGAGCCCTTTCTCCCTCTACGAGCGAGCCAGAGCGCACGAGACTGACTCTTGTCCCTCCACCTCGCGCACAGTCCTCCCTGTCACGCCCGAGTACGTCGCCTACGTGCTCGAGAAGGAGCGCCCCGACGGCATCCTCCTCACCTTCGGCGGTCAGTCGGCCCTCAACGTCGGCATCCAGCTCGAAAAGATGGGCGTCTTCGAGCGCCTCGGCGTCAAGGTCCTCGGCACCCAGGTCCGCACGCTCGAGGTCTCCGAGGACCGCGACCTCTTCGTCAAGGCGCTCGACGAGATCGGCATCCCCGCCGCGACATCGACGGCCGTCTCGACCGTCAAGGACGCCCTCGAGGCCGCCGAGAAGATCGGGTACCCGGTCATCCTGCGCTCGGCGTTCTCGCTCGGCGGCCTCGGGTCCGGCTTTGCCGAGAACGAGGAGGAGCTGCGCGACCTGTCGGCCAAGTCGCTCTCGCTCTCGCCCCAGGTCCTCATCGAGAAGTCGCTCAAGGGCTGGAAGGAGCTCGAGTACGAGGTCGTGCGCGACGCCGCCGACAACGTCATCATCTGCTGCAACATGGAGGTGTGTCCTCTTTCCCTCTCCCTCGTCCTGATCACGCGCAGGAGCAGAGACTGATCCTGTGCCGCGCTCTCGCAGAACTTCGACCCGCTCGGCATCCACACGGGCGACTCGATCGTCATCGCGCCGTCGCAGACGCTCTCGGACGACGAGTACCACATGCTCCGCTCGGCCGCCATCAAGATCGTCCGTCACGTCGGCGTCGTCGGCGAGTGCAACGTCCAGTACGCGCTCAACCCGAACAAGCGCGAGTACATGGTCATCGAGATGAACGCGCGCCTGTCGCGCTCGTCGGCGCTCGCGTCCAAGGCGACGGGCTACCCGCTCGCCTACACGGCGGCCAAGATCGCGCTCGGGCACACGCTCCCCGAGCTGCCCAACGCCGTCACCAAGACGACGACGGCGTGCTTCGAGCCGGCGCTCGACTACCTCGTCACCAAGATCCCCAAGTGGGACCTCGCCAAGTTCCAGTACGTCCAGCGCGACGTCGGCTCGTCGATGAAGTCGGTCGGCGAGGTCATGGCGATCGGCCGCACGTTCGAGGAGTCGCTCCAGAAGGCGATCCGCCAGGTCGACCCGCGGTGGACCGGCTTCGAGGCGTACTGGAAGCCCGAGGACCTCGACAACGCCCTCATGGTGCCGACCGACCGCCGCCTGTTCGCCATCGCGCACGCCATGCTCAACCTCGACTACTCGGTCGACCGCATCCACGACCTGACCAAGATCGACAAGTGGTTCCTGTACAAGCTCGACAACATCGTCCAGGTCCACCACGCGTTCCGCAAGGCCGAGTCGGTCGCCGCCGTCGACGAGAACCTCATGCGCAAGGCCAAGCGCATGGGCTTTGCCGACAAGCAGATCGCCGACCTCATCGCGCGCGACGGCGGCGCCGAGACGTCCGAGTACGACGTGCGCGCGCACCGCAAGGCGCTCGGCGTCACGCCCTTCGTCAAGCGCATCGACACGCTCGCGGCCGAGTACCCGGCGCACACCAACTACCTGTACACGACCTACAACGCGTCGACGCACGACGTCGACTTTGACGACAAGGGCACGATGGTCCTCGGCTCGGGCGTGTACCGCATCGGCTCGTCGGTCGAGTTCGACTGGTGCGCCGTGTCGTGCGCGCGCAAGGTGCGCGAGATGGGCAAGAAGACGGTCATGATCAACTACAACCCCGAGACGGTCTCGACCGACTTCGACGAGGCCGACCGCCTCTACTTCGAGGAGCTCGGGTGGGAGCGCGTCATGGACATCTACGAGCTCGAAGGCTCCGAGGGCGTCGTCGTCTCGGTCGGCGGCCAGCTGCCGCAGAACATCGCGCTGCGCCTCAAGCAGACCGGCGTCAAGGTCCTCGGCACCGACCCCGAGTCGATCGACAACGCCGAGGACCGCCACAAGTTCTCGGCCATCCTCGACAAGGCCGGCGTCGACCAGCCGGCCTGGGTCGAGGCGTCATCGGTCGAGTCGGCCAAGGAGTTCGCCAACCGCGTCGGCTACCCGGTCCTCGTGCGCCCGTCGTACGTCCTCTCGGGCGCGGCCATGAACGTCGTGTGGGACGAGTCGACGCTCGAGCACTCGCTCACGGCCGCCGCCGAGGTGTCGTCCGAGTACCCGACCGTCATCACCAAGTTCATCGACGGCGCCCAGGAGATCGACATCGACGCCGTCGCGTACAAGGGCGAGCTCCTCATCCACGCCGTCTCGGAGCACATCGAGAACGCCGGCGTGCACTCGGGCGACGCGACCATGGTCCTCCCGCCGTTCTCGCTCAACCCGACCGACATGGCTCGCCTCAAGGAGATCGCCCAGAAGGTCGCCAAGGCGTTCGAGATCTCGGGCCCTTACAACATGCAGATCATCCGCAAGGCCGTCCCGGGCGAGGAGACGACGCTCAAGGTCATCGAGTGCAACCTGCGCGCGTCGCGCTCGTTCCCCTTCGTCTCCAAGGTCCTCGGCGTCAACTTTATCGACTACGCGACCGCCGCCATCGTCGGCGAGAACGTCCCTGCGCCGATCGACGTCATGGAGCAGCAGCGCGACTACGTCGCCATCAAGGTCCCGCAGTTCTCGTGGACCCGTCTCGCCGGCGCCGACCCGTGCGTCCCTTCTCGCTCCTCCCTCGCTCTCCCTCTCTCCTCCTCTCTCTCGCACAATGCTGACGCTCTCTTTCTACACCTCGCTCGCAGCTTCCTCGGCGTCGAGATGGCGTCCACCGGCGAGGTCGCCGCGTTCGGCGCCGACTTGGCCGAGGCGTACTGGGCGTCGCTCACGTCGACGAACGGCTTCCGAGTGCCGCAGGCCGGCTCGGGCGTCCTCCTCGGCGGCGACATCGCCACCCCGCAGCTGGCGACCGTCGCGCAGGGCCTGTCGGACCTCGGCTTCAAGCTCTACTGCTCGTCGCCCGTCGTCGAGGAGTTCCTCAACTCGCTCCCGTACCTCGGCAAGGCCAAGAAGATCTTCTTCCCGCTCAAGGACAAGCGCAAGCTGCGCGAGGTGTTCGAGGAGTACGACATCCAGTCCGTCATCAACCTCGCCAAGTCGCGCGGCCGTGACACGGTCGACGAAGACTATGTCGCTCGCCGCAACGCTGTCGGTGCGTCCCCTCTCTCTCCTGTTCCTCGTGCAGCGGCGCACTGCATGTGCGCTGCAGCTGCGCCGCGGGCGCCGTCGTCGTCGTCACCCTCCGCCGAGCCGGCTCTGACGAACCTTCCCGGCTCTCCTCCTTCCCTTCCTCCCTCTCTCCCTCTCTCCCCTCTTCCCCTTCCTGCACGCTCTCCACGCAGATTTCGGCATCCCGCTTATCAACAACCCGCTTCTCGCTTCCCTCTATGTGTCGGCCCTGGCACGCAAGATGGCCAAGGGCGAGGTTGGGAAGGCGTCGAACTACGTCGAGGGCCGTATCCCGTCCGAGGTCAAGGCCTGGAGCGAGTGGGTCGGTGGCCACCCTTAGTTGCGTCCCAGCCGTTCATTCTCTGTCCTGCCTCGTCGTCTAGAGCCTCGTTCCTCCTCCTCCTCCTCCTCGTTGTAGATCTACCCCCTCTCCCTTCGAGTCGCCGTTCTCCTAGACGGTCTCGGCGGGCCGCATGCAGTGCCTGTTTCTCTTCTTTGTGCGTCTGTGCGAGATGGAGAGCTCGGGAGCTGCACAGAGGGGAAGATAGGACGAGTTGTTCCCGATGCGCACGCGCCCCTCCTCCTCGCTTCTGAATCGCCGCCCGCTCGACTGGCCTTCTTCGCCTGTTTCGATCGGCTCGGCGACGCCTGGACGACGGACAGGAGGCTCAGAGCGCAGACTGTCCGCGGCCGATCGTCCGTCAATCTGGTCGGCGACGGCGAGCGCTCGCGCCTCCCCGGCTTCGTGTCGCCCTCTCATCCGGCCTCTGTCGCTCGCTCGTCGAGCTCGAGCTAAGCATGGTCGTGCTCGAGCTGAACTGCGCTTCTCTCGCTTCTCCTCACCAGCGACCAAGCACACCCGAGCCCGCCCCGAGCCCTCCAGAGCACCCGCCCACCTCCAGCTCTCGCACCTCTCGCTCGCACGCACCACCACCTCGAGATGGCCTCTCCCTCTGCACTCTTCGCCTCGCCGCTCGGCTCGATTCACCACCAGCCACCCTCGCAGCAGGCGGCAGCCGCGCGCACCCTCTTCGCCTTCCTCCGCCGCGACAAGTCGTCCTCCTCTTCCTCCTCCTCGACGACCTCCTCCTCCAAGAAGCGCACGCCTCAGCTCCAGTGCACCGTCGAGCGGTCGAGCAAGAGCACCTACACCGCCTACCGCGCCGACGAGGAGGTGTCGAGCCCGCCGCCGCCGCCCTACACCGCGGTGGCCGTCGAAGAGGGCCGTGCGCTCGCGCTCGAGGAGGACCTCGTCGTCCTGGACGACGGCGAGGAGGGCCCGCATTCGGCGTCGTCGCTCGGGCAGGTCGAGGTCAAGGTCGAGACGAAGCAGGAGCGCAGGGAGCGCGAGAAGCGGGACAAGCAGGAGCGCAAGAGGGCAAAGCTCGTCGAGGACGACCGGCGCATCGGCGACGAGCTCGCGAGGCTCGGCTTCTGAGCGGTCCTCTCTCTGCCTCTCTCTGTGCATAGTTCTTGCTCCTTGTTGTGCAACTCGTCGTTCCTGCTCTCGTCTACAACCTCGCACACTCGACCGAGAGAACGAGAGCTCGCTCACGCCTCCTGCTCCCGCTCGAGCAGCTCGCTCACGACCGGCTCGGCGTCCTCATCAGTCCTCTCAGCGAGCGCAGAGTGCATGCAGAGATCGTGTGACAACAGCTAAGCAGACAGCTACCCTCCCTCCCTCCTTCTCCTCGAGCGACCTTGAACCGTCGCCCGCCGACCCTCGCGCTCGCGCAACTCAGCCCGCCGCCTTCTCCTTCGCCCTGCGCTTCTTCTCCTCGTCGCGCTTGCGGAAGAGGGCGTTGCGCTGCGACTTGGAGTCCTTGGCGAGCTGCTTGTTGGCCGACTTCTGCCGCTCCGAGTACGCCATCGACTGGCCGCTGCGAGCGCGAGAGCGGGCGAGGTACGGCAGAATGTCAGCGACGAGGGCACAGAAGGAGATAGAGAGATGTAGGACGAGAGAGGAGGAAGGAGGAGAGCGGAAGACGCACCCGCTGAGCGCCTGCAGGTTGCCGGCGATCCTCGTCGCCTGCGGCGCGCCGTCCCTCCTCCCGAACGGCGCCGGCGTGCCCATGAACCCGCCGACGTCCTTGCCGCCCATGCCCTCGTCCTCACCTGCAGCTGCCGCACGGTCGGCGTCCGTCTCGCTCGCGAGGAGGACCGACTGGAGGAGCTCGATCTGCTCGGCCCGGGTCGGGTACACGAGGTTGTCGAGCTGCTCGAGGCCGTCGAGCGACGTGATGACCTTGAAGGCGTAGCCTTGGCTGCGAGACGACGTGGAGCGAGGGTCAGCAGCGAGAACCGGAAGAGGGCGAGAGCGCGAGAGGGGGACCGAGCGCACTCGACGAGGAAGCCCTGGCGCTTGGACGAGTAGAACATCTCCTGCGTGCTGCATGGGGAGGAGACGGTCAGTAGGTGCGCTGGCTCTCGAGCGCAGGAGGGAGAGGGTGAGAGAGGGACGCACTCTTTCGAGACGAGCGAGTAGAAGAAGGCGTTGAAGCCCTCGTCGTTCCTGCGCTTGGCCCTGAGGATGCGGCCGAGGCGCTGCGCCTCCTGCCTGCGTGAGCCGAAGTGGCTCGAGATCTGGATGAGGCACGTCGCCTCGGGCAGGTCGATCGACGTGTCGCCGACCTTGCTGAGGAAGATCGTGTTGACGATCGGGTTGTGCTGAAAGTTCTGGAGGATGCGCATGCGCTCGACCTGCGGCGTGCCGCCGTGGATGTACAGCTTGCCGAGCTTCTTGGCGTAGGCCTGCGAGGGGCGCAGAGGAAGGCGGGAGGGAAGGAGAGGGTCAGTGCGAGCTCGACTCGGCCGGGCGCACGACGAGTACAAAGAGCGAAAGAGAGAGACGCACCTCGAGGGCGTAGACGTTGTCCGAGAAGACGATGATCTTGTCGCCGCGGTTCTCGTGGTACTGGATGAGGAACTGGCACGCCTGGAACTTGCGCGGGTTCATGCAGTAGAGGAGCATCTTGCGGCGCACGTTCTCGCGCAGGTACTCGCGGTAGAACTCGGGCGTCATGTCGCACCACACCTCGGCGCACTGGACCTTGGCGATGTGGCCGTTCTCGGCGAGGTCCATCCAGTTGGCCTCGTACAACTTTGGGCCGATGAGGAAGTTGAGGTCGTCGATCTTGTCGTCCTCGCGCACGAGCGTCGCCGTCAGGCCGAGCTTGGTGTGCGCCTTGATCTTGGTCACGACGCGGCGGAACATGGCGGCCGGCACGACGTGCACCTCGTCGAGCAGGATGAAGCCCCACTCGCGCGACGTCAGGAAGTCCATCATCTTCTGCGAGTCGTGCGAGCGCTTTTGGCGGTTGGCGACCATCGAGTAGGTCGACACGACGATGCCGGCGTCGCCCGTGAACTGCGAGCGAGAGAGCGAGGGCCGTCAGTTGGTGCTCCTCCTGCCTGCCGACGCTTGAAGGCGACGACGACGACGACCAGGACAGGGAGAGACGGACGCACCTTTTCCTTCTGGTCGGCGGTAAAGACCGAGATGGCCGACTCCTTGATGGTCGACCACTGGAGGAACTGCTGGCGCCACTGCATGACGCTGACGGACGAGGTGCACAGGACGATGCACGACTTGCGGATCGTCGTCGCGGCCGTGATGCCGACGAGCGTCTTGCCCGCGCCGCAGGGCAGCACGATGATGCCCGAGCGCGCGCGGCCGTTGCCGAACATCTTGCCGAGCGACTTCTCCTGGTACGGGCGCAGGGCCGCCGTCGGCTTGAGGTCGATCTCGAGCGTCGGGTTGACCTCGTCGTGGCGAAAGTCGTACTCCTCCATCATGCGGTAGTCGAGGTCGAGGCACCGGCGCTTGACGGCCTCGATCTCGGCCTCGCGCACCTCGAACGAGTGCACCTCGTCGTCGTCGTCCATCTGGTCCTCTGCGAGCGGGGGTAAGACCGACGGCGTCAGCTCTCGCTCACGCAGCTCGTCAGGAAGGAGAAGGAGAGTGAGTGAGTGAGAGGGGACGCACCCTTGTCGAGCCCGACGACGGCCGTGAACAGGTCCTCCTCCTCGCGCGACATCTGCGCCGCGCCGTCCTTGCCCGCCTCTTGCCCCGCCGCGGCGCCCTGCGCACCTGCGCCGTCGCCCTTGGACGTGCCCGGGATGACGAGGCCGGCCCTCGTCGGCGCCTTGTCCTTCTCGAGGCCGAACGTGGCCGTCGCCGTGCCGTTGGCCTGAGCGGCGGCGCCGTCGCGCGCGAGCTGCTCGTCGGGCGGGACGCGCGCTTTGGCGATGACGTCGTCGCGGAGGAGGATGCGCAGCGTCTCGGGGTCGGTCGACTCGACAAAGTGCTTGTTCTTCTTGAGGACCATCTTGACCTTGCCGTACGAGTGGGTGCAGTCGCGGATGAAGTCGCACAGCTCGTCGGGGACGGGCACCTTGCTCATGCGGTTCAGGACCTCGATGATGTTCTCGGTCTCGAGGCCGACCGACACGGCGGCGTACAGCGAGTGCGGCGTGAGTTTGTACTCGTGGATGAAGCGGGGCCTCGACACGGGCTCGGCGATGGCGACGAGGAAGTCGGTGGCGTACTTGGCGAGCGGGTGAAAGTTCTCGAGGATGATGTGGCCCGTCGAGGGGACGATGTAGAACGGGCGCGACGCCTGGTCGGGCCGCAGGGGCAGGTAGCCGTAGTCGCGGTCCTGGCGGATGTTGGCGTTGAGGAGGGCGCCGACCGCCTCGTGCGCGGCGACGCCGGCCGACTGGAGGACCGGGAGGCGCGACGACGAGCCCGACGCTGCGCCGTCGGCGCCGTACGCCGATGCCGACGCCGAGCTGAGCTTGAGGCGGGTCGTGCCGGAGCCTGCGGCGCTCGCGGCGGCGGCCGCCTTGCCCTTGCCCTTTGCGCCCGCCTTGCCCTTGGCCTTGGGCTTGGCTTTGGCCTTGCCTTTGCCCTTTGCGGTGGCCGAGCCGGCGGCGGCGGACGAGCGGTCGGGCACAAAGTCGTCCTCGCTGTCGTCGCCGTCGGGGTCGACGAGGGCGTCGGGGTCGGGGTCGGCGTCGTCGAGGTCGTAGTCGGACTCGTACTCGGCGGCGCGCTCCTGGCGGGTGAGCTTGTACGAGCGGTCGGGGTTCTTGCCGTCGTCGGACTGGTCCGAGTCGCTCGAGGCGGCGCCGGTGAGGTCGACGCGGGCGGACGAGGTGGCGGCGGCACGGCGGGCGCGCTTTGGTGCTGGACCGGAGGCGGTCGAGTCGGTGTCGGTGTCGCCTGCGCGAGGAGGGGGAGAGTGGGTCAGCGAGGGAGATGAGGACGAGCGGGGTGGCGGTGCACGGTGAGGGAGAGGTCGAGAGGGGACGGAGATGGGTGGGGAAGAGGGCGTGGGTGCTGCTGAGAATGTCGAGTCGGTGCAGGCTGCACTCGATGCGCATGGAGAGCGAGCTCGAGGGTCGGTCGAGGTGGGGAGAGATGACTGAGGGGAGGGGAGGGGTGGGAGAGGGTGGAAGCGAGCGAATCACTCAGGGCGTGGCTGGCCATGGTCGAGTCGCAGCTGAGGGCACTCTCGACAGTCGCGAGTCGAACTGGCCGTGTTGGTGGTGGAGGAGGAGGAGGTCGTCGCCGCCGACGCGAGGTCGTCTCGGCTGTGGCCCTCTCCCACTCCTCGCACAACCACGCGCTGGTCAAGGCGAGCCCGTCAAGATGGCCAGCATAGCTCAGCTCGCCGGCTGGGACCCCAAGCACCCGTCCCCCGAGGTCCGCTCCCTTCCTCCTCCTCCTCATCGTCGCGCCCCTTACCGCCAGCTCGCTCACGCTCCGCCTCTTGCCCGCTGTACAGCTCGCCCTCGCCCCACTCGACCGTCTCGACCCAGGCGGTGCGTCCAGCTAGCCTACGCCCCGTCACCACGCGCCCTCGCTGATCTCACCCTCCCCACACCCGCTCGCAGGCTACCCGGCCTTGGCTCCTGCCGCCCGCCAACTCGGCACCGACCTGCGCACCGCACACGCCGTCGAACTCGCTCGCACGACCGACCGCGAGCGAGAGCTCGACCGCTCCTGTGCGCTCGTCTCCCCCTTGTCCTCGAACGCTCCATCCTCCTCGACTGACCCTTGAACACGTCCCTGCAGTCCTCGAACGCGCTGCCGACTTTGTCGAGCTCCACGATCAAGTCGAGGTGCGTCTCTTCCTGCCCGCCTCAGCTCTCTGCCACCGCTGACGCCCTGCCGTCCCCGCCCGCAGTCAAGCACTCAGCTCCTGTCCGACCTCGCCTCGTTCCTCTCGACCTTCCAGGCCGACCTCTCGGCCGTCTCGGGCCACATCTCCGAGCTCCAGGGCCGCAGCAAGTCCATAGAGGCCCGCCTCAAAGCTCGCAAGGTGCGCTCAGCTCCCCTTTCCCTCGTTCGCCCCTCCCTCCTCGTGCACTGACCTCGCCCCTCGAACGCCCCGCAGGCCGTCGAGCGTTCCCTCAACCCCTTCCTGTCGTCCATCACCATCTCGCCGTCGCTCATCTCGACCATCCTCGACACGGACGTCACCGACTCGTGGATCCCGGCCGTGCGAGAACTCGACCTCAAGCTCGGCGCGATCCGAGGAGGCGCACGCGTCGACAGCCGCCGCACCCTCGACGAGGCTGCAGAATCTCTTCGTGTCGCTGTGCGTCCCTCTCCCTTGTCTTGTCCTCTGTCTGCGCCGTGCGCTGACCCTCCCCTCTCTGCATTTCCACAGGCGTCGTCCAAGATCCTCTCGCACCTCGTCTCGCTCCTCAAGCCCTACACCCTCTCGCTCTCGTCCCCCTTATCGAACCTCCACGCCCACCTCTCGGCCTACAAGCCCCTCTTCGACTTTCTGCGGCGGCACGCCGCCCGGCAGGCGCACGAGTTCCAGAAGGCCTATGCGCAGACGGCGAGGTGGTACCTCGAGACGGGCTTTCGCCGCTACGTCCGTGCGCTCGAGAAGGTGCGGACGGCCCATGCGGCGGTGCCGGCTGAGCCGATCGGGAGCGTTGTCGGCGTCGCAGATGCGCTCGGTGCGTCCCTCCTCTCCTCCTCTCCTCCTCCTCCTCGCACGCTCTCCTTTCTGACTAGCCCGACCTGCGACGCAACAGCTCTCCTCCAGCAGCGCAAGACGACGTCACCGGCAGGGCGCGCCGCCATGGCCGGCCCGACGCCCACCTCGGTCGCGCTCGAGAACGCCCAGGTCGGCTCGAGCAAGCCGGGCGGCATCATCCTCGCCCACTCGGCCAACGACCGGTCCTTCGTGCGTCCTGTCTCACCTCGCTCATGCTCTCTGACGGCGGCGGCGTGCGGACGAACCCCAGACTGACCCTCCCCCTCCCCCTCCCGCTCGACCTTTGCCCGCTCGCAGCACCCGCCGCCCGAGGCTCTCTTCCGCTCTGCGTCGCTCGTCCTCGCCGACAACGCCTCGGCCGAGCACGCCTTCCTCGCCTCGTTCTTCGGGCACCACTCGTCCCTCTCGCTCGACCCTCCCGCCGCCGCCTCGTCCTCCTCCTCCGCCGCCGCCGCCACAGGCCAGGCGCCGGGTCTGCGTCGCTCGGCGACAAACGGGAGCTTGCGCAGTGCGGCGGGCGTGAGTGACGGGGCGAGGACGGCGACCGGCGCGGGCGCGGGCGAGCGGGACGAGCGGATGCAGCGCGCCGTCGTCGATGCGCTGTGGAAGACGGTGCTCGAGCCGGCGATCGAGTATACGACGGTGCGTACCTGCTCCTCTCTCTCTTGTTGTACCCCTCACGCTGTCTGGGACGACGAAGCTGACTCGCCTTGCGCCTGCAGAACTTCCTCCACGCCCTGCTCGAGCCGACCTCGCCGGCGCCGATCGCCCTCCTCTCGATGCTGCGCCTCACCGAGTCGCTCTCGTCCATCCTCGTCGGCTCGTCATCGCCTTCGACCGGCCCCTCGTCTTCAGCCGCCCACTTTCCGCCTTGCCCGCCGCTCGAGCCCCACCTCTCGGCCATCCGCCTCTCGCTCCTCCAAACGTTCGCACGCGCCCTCTCGGCCCAGGTCGACTCGCTCCGCCGCATTAACGGCTCGCCCGCCCCAGCGAGCGCGTCGGGCATGGGCGGCCTCCTCGCGCGCGCGACGGGCGCCGCAGGCCCGAGCGCCGTCAAGGACTCGGTCGTCGCCGTCATCGTCGGGCGGTACTGCGAGCTGTTCAACGCGGCCGTCGCGCTCCTCGCGCAGGGGCAGGACGAGGACGGCGTGCCGGTGGGCGAGGCGGTGCGGCGCGGGCTCGAGGAGGGCGCGCCGAGGGAGAGGGACCCGGCGGACGAGGTCAAGGTCCAAGCGGCGCAGGACGAGAACACGGTCTTCTCTGCGTGCGTCTCTCTTTCTCTCTTTGCCGTGTCCTGCGCGTCGAGCGCCTTCACTGACTCGCTCTGTCTGCGACAGGCTCCTCCGCCTGCGGCAAGAGCTCGACAAGCTGATCGCGTTCCAGGCGAGCAAGATCCCCGACCCGCTCAAGGCGCAGGCCTTCCTTCGCGCCCAGTGCGACGAGCTCCTCCAGGGTCTCAGTGTATGTCCATCCTCTCTCTCTCTTTCGAGCCTGGCCACGAACCGCAGAGCCCGTTCGCTGACGAGGAGCACCTCGTGCGCGCGCGCAGGCGGGTTTGCCGAGTCACGCGAGGACGCAGGCCGAGGTGGCGCACTGGCGAGAGGCGGCGAGGAAGGCTTCGTAGCTTCGAGTCGAGCTTGTGCAAGGCAGACGTGTGCGGTCTCTCAAGCTGTGCGAGGGAAAGCGGTGAGCGGGCGGTGGCGCAGCGGTCTACCTCGGGGGCATTTTGCTTGCGTGTGCAAGCATCCTGGGAGTATCTTAGAGAGCTATTGGCGCCAAGCAGAAGGCCCTGCGGAGCGAGTTGAGCTACGAGCGTTTCCGACTTGGCGAGGAGACGAGGCGGAGGGAGGTGAGCCCGCTCGCTCGCCTCCCACACGCCGCAGCCATGCTCCGATCAGCACTGCAGAGCACCGCCCGCACCGTCCAGTCCACGCCCGCCTGCTCTGCGTGGCGCGCCTTCTCGTGCGCCGCCGTGCGCGCCGCTCCGCCGCCGGGAGCTTCTTCCTCCGGGGCCAGGGCGCCGTCGTCGGCCGCACCGGGCACGGATGCGCTCGTCGAGCTGCTCGAGGATGTCGAGAGCAGCAACCCATCTGCCGCGCAGGAGCTCCAGAGTGCGTTCTCGCCCTCTCCACCTCCTCCCCTCGTCCTCATCTCTCCCGTCCTCGAGCTGACGAGCAGCCTCTCTTGTCCCCTGCCGCCTCGCTCTATCCTCCACTTCAACCCTCAAGCAGACCAGGCCTCTGTCCTTCGTCACCTGTCGCGCAACCAGGTCATCTCGCCTCAGCACCTCTCGCCTCGACACCTCCTCGTCCCTTACCAGCCCCGCCCCAACTTCAGCCAGGCGCACCCGCTCGGCCCGCCGACCTCGTTCGCCGAGACGCACGACCCGTTCGTGCGGTACGGCCTCGACCCGCTGCGCGACGCGACCACCAACCCGTACGTGCTGAGCGAGTTCGTGACGAGCATGGGCAAGATCAAGAGTCGGGGCAAGACGGGCCTGCAGCGCAAGAGCCAGAGGAGGATCGGCAAGGCGGTGCGCCGTGCGAGGGTGCGTCCCTTCAGCTCTACTCGCAGTTCGACCCCGGTTGCCGCCTCTCGAAGGCTGGCGGCTTGACATGTTCGCCTGTGTGCCTGCGCTGACACCTTCTCTCGCTCGCCCGCAGAGCATGGGCATCATTCCGACGTTCGGCATCAGCGTTCCGGGCGCGGGCGGCAACTACTAGAGGGAGGGAAGTGGCAGTCGAGCAATGCAGTCGTTCCTCTCGCGCTTCTCGAGCAGGTCGAGCTCGCAGCCATCTCTCTGGTCGTCGAGAGCGAAAGAGAGAGAGATGTCTATGCTGCAGATCCGTCTTCGGGCGCTACGCTCCTCGCTTCGCAGCCGCGCGTCCAGCTAGACAACCCGCTCGCTCGCTCCGACCCAACCTCGCCAGCCGCACGAGCCCTTGCTCGCCGGCTCGGGCGACTCCTCCGCTATCCGCCCGTCTGCACCCTCGCGCTGCGTCGACCTCGAGGCGCCGAGCTGCTCCTCTGACGACGCCGAACCAGGCCGCCCGCCGAGCGACGCCGCGCTCGCGGCCGTGTCGCGAGGGCGCAAGGCCGGCGGCGGGATGGGCGCGACCGGGTCGTCGAGAAATCGGCCCTTGCCCTTCCAGCTGCTGGACCTCGCCTGCTGCGCCTCGCTCCTCGCGCGCACGAGCTCCTCTCCCTGGAGCGCGACGGCTGCCTCCTTCCTCGCCGGGCACCCAGGCCGCACGCCCGCGCTCCCGAGCGAGCCGCTCATGCCAAGCGACACGGTCACGACGCTGAGGACGCCCGCGAGCGCAAAAGCGACGTTGGTGAGGCGCTGGCGGGCGAGCGGGTGGATGAGGTGCGCGCGGCGGTGCGAGGTGTGGGCGCGCGGAGAGGGCGAGGGGCGCGAGGTGAAGAAGGTGCGGATGGGCGTGCTCGCACGGGCGGTGAACGAGGCTGATGCTAGTGCCGGCGAGCTGTAGGGGATGCGGGAGGTCGAGGCGACGGGCGCGGGGGAGGAGGAGCTGGGGGCGACCATCGTCGAAGCTCGAGGCTTGCGGCTGGCCGCAGCAGGTCGGAAAAGGTGCTGTGAGGCTGTGGCTGCGGTGCGTGCCGACCAGGGGCGAGTGTCGAGCGGGCGAGGGTCGGCGAGATCGGGAGATGAAGACGAGGATGAGCGGCTGCGAAAGGGGGGCGGCAGGCCGGTCAGCGACGCCTTGTAGCAAGCTGTAGAGCCTTTGAGCGCACCTCTCGGGCTGGCTCGTGGCACCTGCGTGGGTGTGGCGAGGGTGACAGTGAGCGACCAACCGCGGCGCCGCCAACACAAGTCGGCTCTCGCTCCTCAGCACTGTAGATGAAGCGGACCAATTCTGCGCGCTTATGAAGCGTTCACAGAGCTCTTGAGCGAGCAGCTCTGCAGATTGGCAGCCGAGGCGAAGGGCATCAGTCGCCGTCGACGCCTCCTTGTCGCCCAGCTCCCCAGTTGCTCGTCTTCTGCAGCGCTTTGTCGGCCAATCTGGAGTGAGCTGATGCGTGAGCGGCGGTCGAGAGGCTCGGCGAAGAGAGGCTGCGCGCGGCTGCCGAACACCTCAGCCTCCGCGCACGCACCGCCCGCGTGCGACGCGCTGCCCCGCCGACGGTCTTCTCTTACAGCCTGAGCCCCTAGCTTCCGATGTCGAGCGTCGTCTGCGATGCATTCCCGGAGCGAGCGACCGATCGGACAGGTCTGTGCCCAACGCGAGCGTCTGCGTCGGAGCCCACCTTGTCCCCTTCGCTGTGGACGCCCAAATTGGGCTCTTCCGGGCTTTCATCTCAGCGAGGAGGACGTTCAAGCTCTACTGACGCTGTGCAGAGCCCGTGCTTCGCTTGATCGACCCTCTGCGCTGAGAAAAGCGCATGTGCGATTCGACCTTCCCAAGTCGAAGAGAGCGCTTTACAGGCCAGCGCTCGGCTCTTGAGCTCTCGAGGTTGCTCGTGCGTGTCACTAGAGCCCGTTGAGCAAATCTGGCCGAGCGACAAGCCCGAGGTAGCTAGCACCGTTCGCAGACAGGGACGGTGGGGCGGTCGACGATGACGCCGCTCTCCGTCTCGCGCTCACAGTCTGTATCGAGCAACGGCAGTCCACCGAGACCTCCAGCCGAGCAGTGAAGCGGTGCAAGCGATTCGAGCCCGAGCCGGAGTCGAGTTGAGGCACTACTAAGCGGAATAGCAGGTTAGCTCGGTCGGACGCAGAGCTAATGAGGGCGGCGAGCGCGCTGAACGGCCTCGCCTCCTGCCTCAAGAGAGCCCGCCCAGTAGCATAGACATCGTGTGCACAGGAGGAGCACCCAGAGCGAGCAAAGCAAGGGCACGCAGCGTCGTAGCATCGTCGAGAGCGCGAGCGAAGACAGACCCGCTCTGCGGCGGCGGGGCAGCCCATGCCTCACGCCTCGCACGCTCGAGGGCACCACACCGACAGTACGACCGACTGGGTCGCCGACGAACCTTCGAGAAGGCTTCGCCGTGCCGCGGCGCGTCGCGATGTGGGTCGAGGAGAGTGACAGCGAGGCGAAGAGAGGGAAGCAGGGTAGTGGGGAGGTTGAGGGGCAGGCGTCGAGCTGTGTAGCACGATTGAACGTCGTGCGCGCGGCGACGAGTCCCGTCGACGGCCGTGGGGCCGACGCGGGACGGCTGAACCTCGAGCGGGCGAGGAGGGGGAGCACTCGGCTGTGGCCGTCACAGCACCGCTAGCGAGCCGGGCGGTCCAGCGCCGAGTCGAGTGGGCGTAAAACGCGCCTTGCGCGGCAGCGTAGGGTCCAGCGAGCCGTGGTGGACGAGATCGGCCGGATTGGGTGGGGCGAGGCGGGAGGGGGAGGGTGGAGGGCGCGCGTGCTGGCTGTGGTGGCGGTGGAGCGGTGGGAGCTGGGGCGCGGGCGTTTGTGAGGTCGACTGAGGACGCTGAGCACGTCCGCGCGTGGCCCAGGGCGGCGTGGGCTGAGGGTGGGAGGGGGAGAGGGAGCCGGGCCGAGGGCGACAGCTTTCCCTTCGCGTGCTCGTCTCCCTCTCGCCCTTCACTCGCTGCTGCACCTGCTGTGCCAAGCTTCTGCTCGACGTGCTCCCCTCGCCCACCTCGTCCGCGTCCGCAACCCTCAAGCCCGCCCTCGACCTCGCCGCGCACTGGCCCTCTCTCTCGCCTCGCCTCGCCTCGCCTCACCTCGCGCCCTCGTCTCGTTCATCAGCCGCAACTGCGCATCTCTTGACTCGAAAAAGCGGCACTCCAAGTTGCGCGCACACGGCACGCCGACAATCAAGACCGACGTGGGGCCTCGAGATCGAGGTGGCGCCCGGCCCGACCGCAGCAAGAGAGCGACAAGGTCCGCCGACTCGCCGCCGTCGCCCAACATGCACCCTCCGACGGCCCGCCGTCAACTCGAGCCGCCGTACGACTGCATCATCCACCGCACACCACGTCGACCGACCCGCTGGAGCGAGTGCCGAGGGCGGCGGCACGGCGAGCTTGGCTGGCCGGACCCGCTCAACTGACCACCGCCCGCCCGCAGGGGCTCGCCAGCGCTCCCAGGCGCACCGTGCGCCTCCCGGACGGTCCCAGGTCATTCCCAGACGCTCCCTGATGCCGTAGAGTGCCCTTGGGGCCTCGAGGGCGCGAGGGAACGAGTGACTTGGGCCGCGCCGGCGAGCGAGCGAGCGAGGCGGGACGGCCTTCTCGACCCGCACCCTCGCCCTCTCTCCCTCTCTCTCTCCCTCACCTCACCTCGAGTTCCTCCATCCTCACACCCGCACCAGCACCACCTTATCCTCACACACCATGTCCGCCTTCACCCTCCTCCCCAACGCCTTCGCCCTCGCCGGCCGCCTCGTCCCGCCCACCTCGACGGGCAACCACGCCGTCTTCTCCTCGACCGACGCCCACGTCGAGGGCCTCGCCTTCGACGACGTCTTCGACTACCGAAAGTACGTCGCCGGCGAGGCCGCACGCCTCGACCTCAGGGCGCCGCAGAGCCTCCTCTTCTTCGGTACGTTCCTCCTCCTCTCGTGTGACGAGCTTCATATCTCCCTCTCCGAGCGTCGCTGACGTGTCGCGCGCGCGCAACAGGCTACTCGCTGCCCGAGCTCGTGTACGGCGCCATCGCCGTCGCCCAGAACGCGACGGTGCAGCTCCAGACCGAGGTCGACGCCATCCTCGGTGCGTCCCTCTTCCTCCTCGTGTGACAGCACGCTCTGGACGCACTCGAGCCTTGCTGACTCGTTCTCTACGCGTCATAGGCTTCAACGACAACATCCCCTCCTCCCTCAACCACCTCCTCGGAGACTCGCCGACGACGACGACTTCGACCCCGCCCGCCCCGCTCGCCGACCTCGCCGCGGCCTCGGACGCCAAGGCGGCCGAGATCCCCTCGGTCCGCCCCATCAAGACCCTCCCCGCCCAGCTGCACCACCGCAGCACGCCCTCGCCCACGGCGAGCAGCGTCGGCGCGCTCGCCGCCGCCGCCGCCTTCCCCATCACGCCGACCAAGGTCGGCAAGCGCGGCGCGGCCGCCCTCGACGACTCGCCCTCGAGCTCGTCGGCCAAAAAAGCGCGTCTCGCCGCCCGCACCCTCCGCCTCTTCGCGCAGGAGGTCCCCTCCCCCTCCCGCCAGGCCGCCTCGCGCGCGTCGCGCCGCGCTCGCACGACCTCGCCCTCGCCCCTCTCGAAGCCGGCGGCCCAGCTCGCCGCCAAGAAGGTCATCTTCACCCCGCCCGCACCGACCGCCGCCCCGAGCCGCACCACCACCACCGCCTGCGCCGCCGCCTCGCCCGCCGCCGACGCGAGCACGCTCTCGCGCAGCAGCTCGCTCGAGAGCGTCTCGTCGCTCCTCTCGGCTGGCACCACCGACTCGACGGCTGCGACGAGCGGCTCGGAGCGCGCCTACGCCGCCTACTCGCCCGCACACCTCGCCGACCTCGCCCTCCTCAACGCTGCCTCGCCCTCGAGCGCCTGCCCGCCGCGCCCGGCCGGCCCGGCCAACGCCGGCGCGCTCTTCTTCGACCACTCGGGCCGCTTCGGCGCGCACGAGGCAGCGGCCTGGGCGCAGGCGGGCTACACGGCGGCGCACTCGTACGGCGCCGCGTCCTCCTCGTCGGCCTCGGTCGACCACTCGAGCTCGCCCTCGCCGCCGCCTTCGCCCCTCGAGCGCCTCGCCCCGCGCAAGGGCTCGCTCGACTTCATCCTCAACTAGGCGGCGAGCTCGTCGCCCGGTCGAGCCGCCTCTCGCCGCACTCGCCCCTCCTCTCCTCCCTCCCTCTCGCTCCTCTCGCTCCTCTTGTATCTTCCCCTTTCTTCTTCTGCATCACCTTCTCCCCACACCTGTTCGCTTAGTGCACATACCCCTCTGCTCCTCTCCCTCGTGTTGTCTCTGTCGTGCTCCCCTCACCCCTCGCTGTTGTAGCTGTCGCCCTTCCTCGCGCTCTCTCTCTGTGCCACATACCCCTCTCACGGACACCTCCCTCTCTCTCTGGTTGTAGCCTCACTTTTTATCAATGCACGCGCGCCTTCAACCCACACTTCGAGCGCGAGAAAGGATCTCTGAGAGCGAGCGCGGGCGAGCAGACTTGAGACGAAGAGCGGTGCGAGCGTCAAAAGTTCGGCAAGCGCACGGCGACTCGACGAGGGCTCGGTCTCTGCAGAGGAACAGACAGTGACTGCATTGCGGGCTCATCGAGACTCGACTATGTACAAGAGAGACGGCTAGACACAGGAGGCGCAGGCGCGAAGAGGCTCGAGCGCGACGGTCGCTCAGAGCGTCGTTAGGCCGGGAGCACCCGGCGCCGGCGGGCCGCTGAACTTGGTCGAGATGAAGGCCTGCAAGAGATGCACACGGTGTCAGCCGAGCCCGACGAAGAGGACGAGAGGAGAGAGAGGGAGCGGGCGCACCTTGATGATCTTGTCCTTCTCGTTGTGCTCGCGCATCGAGTAGTAGACCTTGTCGATCTGGTCGAGCGCGATGCGGTGCGTGACGAACAGCTCGCGAGGCTTGACCTTGCCGTTCGAAATGTAGTCGTCCATGAGGCGTTGCATGTACCTGCGGCGAGAAGGTCGTCAGCTCGAGGAGATGACGAAGGTGAGGGAGGACAAGGGACGACGCACTTGTGCGTCGGGGCCTGGCCGTTGCCGATGAGACTGTAGAGAGACAAGCGTCAGCTCCGCAGAGAGAGAGAATGGGTTGCACGGGCGCCTGCTCGAGCAGGATCCGGCCGCTCGACTGGTTGGCACCGACGCCTCGTCGAGCGCGCTCGCTCGAGACGACAGGAAGGAGAGCAGGACGTACCGGATGCCGCGCTCCATGAGGCTGCCGACGTTGACGTGGTTGGCGTAGCCCGCGTAGACGCCGGTGATGCCGATGCGACCGAAGCCGATGCACGACTCGCTGCGGGCGCGCACGAGGCAGTCAGCTCGGCGAACCCGAGACTTGAGCCGCCCGTGAGAAGCTGCAAAGGAGGGAAGGAGAGAAGCGAGACGCACATCATCTCGTTGAGGAGCTCGCTCGTGTCGGTCTCGAGGCCGGCCATCATCTCGAGCTTGTGCAGCCACGACTTGGCGTACTCGCCGGCGGCGCACTCGAAGGCGACGTCGAGACCAGGCGGGCGGGTCTCGGGGCGGCCGTCCTTGCCACCAGCGGTGAGCTCCTGGATGCGGGCGACGACCTTGGGGTGCGTGTTGAAGTTGAGAAGGTCGATCTTGACGTTCGGGTAGTCCTTCGAGACCTTCTCGCGGAAGTTCTCGAGGCGCCAGTCGACGTTGTCGATCGCGATGATGTGCTTGGCGCCGCGCATGGCCGACCAGACGCCGGCGAGGAGGCCGATGACGCCGACGCCCCAAATGCCCACAATGTCGCCCTCCTCGATGCCCGTGTCCTCGACCTGGTGGAACGACGTGACGCTGCAGGTGACAAGACGTCAGTCAGGAACGAGAGAAGGGCCTTGGGAAGGAGAGAGGAGGAGAGGGAACGCACAGCGAGTCGGAAAGGTAGAGCGCGTCCTCGTCGTAGACGCCCTCGGGCACCTTGATGCAGTTGGCCTCGCCGTACGGAATGCGCACGTACTCGGCCTGGCCGCCGGCAAAGCCGCCGGTGAAGTGCGAGTAGCCGAGCTGCAGGAAGGCGAGGCGTCAGCTCAGCTCAGGAAGGGGGAGAGAGGGGCGCGCTCGAGAGAAAGACACGACGCACCATGCCGCACGTCCGGTTGCCATACATGGCGTTCTGGAGCGACGAGTTGTTGGTCTTGATGCACTGCGACGACAGCTTCTTCTCGCACATGTAGCACTCGCCGCTGCAAGGTTGGGAAGGTGCCGGTCAGCCGTCCGTCCTACACTTTCCGAGCCTCTTAGAGTGGGAGAGCGGACGCACCAGCCAACGTTGAAGCCAGCGACGACACGGTCGCCGACCTTGAAGTTCTTGACGCCGGGCCCGACCTGGTCGATGACGCCCATGCACTCGTGGCCGAGGATGTCACCCTTCTGGAGCTCGATGATGGCGCCGCTGCGTCGATAAAGCGAGGTGTATTTGAGTAGAGGTCGAGCAGGGCGGGGCGAAGGAGGAAACCGAGTCGGACGAGGGGAGGAAGAGGAGGAAGAGGAGGAAGAGGAGGAAGATGGTCAGCGAGACGGTCTTCGACGTCTGAGCGAACCTGCCTCGCGCTCGCGCCGCGGCAGCAGAGAGTGAAAGAGACGCACGCGAGGAGGTGCATGTCGGAGCCGCAGACGGTCGTACCGGTGACCTTGAGGACGATGTCCTTGTCGTCGACCACCTTGGGCTTCCTCGCGTTCTCAACGGCGACCTTCATCTTGCCGTTCCAGACGAGCGACTGCGGGATGGCACGGGGTCAGTGGTCGTCCTTGGGGCTATGCGCAGCCAGCACGGCGAGAGGAGGAGGAGGAGGAGGAGCGGACGCACGATCATCTCCTCGCCGCTCGGGTCAGCGCCCTCGGTCTGGATGCTCGGGTTGGTGATCTCGCCGTGGATGGCGATCTTGGGGTCCTCCATGGTGCGCTCGAGCGCGTTGGCGGCAGCGTTCATCGTGGCGAGTGGTGGTGGTTGAGGTGGGTGGAGGTGAGGTGCGGGGGCGGTGCTGCGGGCGGGCGAGGCGGCGGCGGGGGCCGTCAGCGAGTGCGCGCATGAGGGCTTGCTGAGCGACAGACGCTGGCGAGACTCGCCTGTGTAGAGCAGCGCTGGGTGAAGAGGAGGGGAGGAAGGCGAAGCGACGAGCTCCTCCTCCTCGCGTCTCGCTTCCGCTCGGACTTGAGCCGGTCGACGTCAGGGACGAAGACCATCGGCACGATCGCGCTTTTAGGCTCGAGCCGCTCGACGATGTGGGGGCCGGCCGCTTTCCCGTCCGAGGCCGAACCAGCGAGCCGGCGAGCGAGCGAGTCTTCGAATTTCGCAACGGCGCAGCTCGCAACAGACTGCTGACCTCGCTCTCTGTACTTTCTTTGGCCCGGACAGCGAGATGACGAACCAGAAGCGAGCCGCCGACGACCGAGAGCGCTCGCGCGAGACATGAGAAGGTGGTGCTCGGGCGAGTCAGGGCGAGGTTTGCTCAAGGTGTTGCTACAGACGAGGGTGACCGAACGACGAAGAAGATAGAGCACATGCGGGGAGAGCGAGAGGACGAAGGTGACACTGCTGAGGGAGGGCGAGAGGGCGAGGGAAGCTAGAGGTCGTCGAAGCCGCCCATGGTGACCTTCTGGCCGGGCTCGAACGCCGGCATGCCTGCGCGCACACGTCGAACGTCAGCTCTGCATGCTCCTCGAGTCGAGCGAGAGGGAACAAAGGGACGCACCGAGGTAGGGGCAGCTGCCGCAGCGGAAAGCGTCGCCGAGGTAGCAGTTGCCGCACGAGCTCGTGACGCCGCTCTTGATCTTGCGCGTCTTGGTCTTGGTCGCCGTGCTCGCGCCCTCGACCGTCGCGTTGGGCTGAGCCGCGAAGCCCGCCTGGACGAGGTCGTCGTCCTCCTTCTCGTCGAGGAGGATCTCGCGCAGGCCGCACGTGCAGTTCTTGCACGCCTTGCGCGTGCGCTTGACGTCGCAGTCCTCGCGCTTGACGAGCGTCGGTCGCTCGAGGTCGGCGTCGGTGAGGAGGGTCGACTCGTCGATGGTCGGCGTCGCAGCGCCGGACGAGGCGGCGGCGGTCGTGAACGCCCACAGGGACGCCTTGGCGGCGCGCGACTTCCGAGTCGGGAGCGCCATCGCCGCGGCGCCCTCGCCAGCGGTTGTAGATCCGATAGGGTCGGCGACGGCAGGCTCGAGGGCCGAGACGGGACGCTTGAGGGAGAGCGGGGCGGAGCTAGCGGTCGGCTTGACGGCGAGGATCTGCTCGAGGGGCGCAGCAAGACGGAGCCGGGGGTCAGCTGGGTGCGACAAGGACATCTGCACGGTCGGAAGCAGAGGAGAGGAGACGTACAGCGCCGTCCGTCTTGTTGGCGCCCGAGAGCCCGATCAAGGTCAACTCGCCGAGGAGGTCGTCGCTCGAGGCCGCCTCTCCGCGCACCTCGAGCGCGCCGGCGGGTGCGAGTGCCGGCTCGATGAGGGCGAGGAGCGAGGCGGTGACGAGGTTGGCGGGGAGGAGGATGACGGCGTGCTTGAAGGTGGAGGGAGGGAGGGTCGTTGCTGATCAAGCCAGGCGCAAGAGTCAGCACTCGCTCGCAGAGCCTTGCAAGCTGCTGTGGTCCCAGTCTGCCGTAGTCCTGGACCTGCTGCACCAACCCGCTCCGTTATCGCGGCGCCGAGGCGCCGCGCATCGCCCAAGTCCGGTCGCGGAGAGTAGGGAGGAGAGGAGGGAAGGGAGAGGACTCACCGCCCTCGATGATGCGGTCGACCATCTGCATCTCGACCTTGGCACCTTTACCTGCGAGCTCCTGCACGAGCGCCTGGTACGAGCCGTCCTGGGCGGCGGCCTGCGAGGCGACGACGAGAGTGTCGTTCTGTGGCGCGGCGGCGGGGGCAGGGGCGGGCGCGGCCTGGCCCGTAAAGTCGAGGTCGTCGTCGAACAGGGTCATCGAGGCCATCGTGGCGGTCGAAAAGGCGAGCAGGGAGGTGGGAGACGAGGGCGACGCTGCCGACCTCGGCTCCATCTCATCAGCTCGCGCTCGCCAAGTCGCGGCAGCTGATTGGGCTCTCGCCTCGCGCTCTCAAGGCAAAGGCGCTGGTCCAGACACACACACGCACTGATGACATCGCAGAGGCGAACGAGAGAGATGCTAGAAGGCAGAGGAGCAACAACGAATGAAGAGGGGGAGGAAGGGAAGCGAGCGAGCGAGAAGCGCTCGCACGAGACAAGGAGACGGTCTAGTCGGTACAGAGAGAGGCACACGAGGAGGATGTAGAGAGCGAGTGCGGCGAGGCGTCCGTGCGCGCGCGCATCGAGAGACCCGAGAGGGAGCGAGGGAGCGCACGCTACGCCGACTCGCGGCGCGCCTCGGAGGCTTGTGCAGGCGCAGGCGACGCCGGCCGGCCGTTGTCGCCAGAGCCACGTCGGCTCTCGGGCGCCTTGACCTCGAGGCGGAAGCCGAGGTGCGACAGGACGCCGAGGAGGTCGGCCTTCATCTGCAAGAGCAAGACGTCCTCGAGGGTCAGTGCGTGCTCCTCGACCTGGTCGGGCGAGAGGGAGAGGGGACGACGCACAATGGGCTTGGACAGCGTCGCAGTGAAGAGGGTGCCCGTCGCGTCGTCAATGGCCGACGACTGCGAGCACACGGCGACGATGGGCGCGTTCGACGAAGGGTTGACGGTGCTCTTGATCATGCGCGCCGCCTTTTCGCCGTCGACGACGGGCATGGCCAGGTCTGCGAGGGAAGGGCGTACGAGTCAGCCTCTGCGACAGGTTCCAGAGCCGGAAGAGAGAGAGAAAGAGGACGAGACGCACCGAGAAAGAGGACGTCGAAGGGGATGCCGCCCGCGGCGAGGATGGCCTCGGCGCCGTTGGGGACGACGACGACACGACAGCCGAGGCGCTGCAGCATCGTCTCGAGGACCTTGGTGACGATCGGGTTGCGGCCGGCGACGAGGCAGTCGATCGTCGAGAGGCGGTTCGACGAGGCGGGACCGGCCGAGGCGGGCGACGCCGACGAGCGCACGTTCGTGTCGAGCGGCGCCATGCTCGTCGGCACCGACTGGGGCTTGTAGTCGTCGTCGGCCACGGGCGCGCCCGGGATCTGCAACGGCGGGAGGTCGGCCATGGCCGACATGGGCGACGACAAGGTCGAGTCCGGCGGCGCGTTCTGGACCGACCCTCGCCGCGACCCGCTCCCAGACGGCGACTCGGGCGCCTCCCAGCTGTCGGGCAAGGGCGGGCGACCGTCCGAGACCGACACCTTGCGCAACCTCGACGGGAGCGAGTTGCGGCGGCGGTGCAGCGCCGTCTGGACCGGCGACGACATGCTCGGCTGGCGGTACCGAGCGCGCTCGCCCGGGACGTGCTGCTCGGACGCCTGGCGCGAGTGCCCGCCGCCGCTGAAGAGCGACGAGGGCGCCGTCGTGCGCTGCGCGACCGAGCTGCTCGAGCTGTTCGAGACGGACGACGGCGACGAGGGCCCGCCCATGCGCGCGTCGTTGGTCCCGCCGCGGCTCCTGCTGACGCCTCGGTGCGTCGGGAGGGGCACGCCGCCCGACGGCGGCAGGAGCTGCTCGTCCTTGAGCTTGCGGATGACGTCGTCGTTGGCCTGCTTGAGGACGGTCAGGTTGCGGAAGTTGAACGTGCCGAAGTCGTCGTGCTGGCTCGACGTCGTCTCGGACCGCTCGCGCGGCGCGCGAGAGGTGGCCGTCGTCTCGGTCGACGTCTCCTTGCCCGGCGTCGGCAGGCCCTGCATCTGCGCGATGGCGGGATCGCTCGAGACGGCCGGGTCGCTCGACACGGCGGCGTGCTCCCCCGTGTCGTCCTCCTTGAACTCGCCCTCGGTCGCGCCGCGCGGGTCGAAGTAGTCGGTCGACTCGGGGTCGGCGACGGTCGGGACAAAGTCGACCGGCTGCTTGAGAAGGTTGGCCCAGTCGACGTCGGCGAGGAACGAGTGCGCCTTGACCTCGGCGGCGCCTTTGCTGCCGAGACGGCGGTGCGTGTCGGTGCACATGAGGCGGTCGATGAAGTCGTGCGCCTCGGGCGAGATGTCGATCACGTCCTCGTGCCACTCGAACCGGCGCGAGAGGATGTTCTCGAAGACCTTTTCGGGCGTCTCGTCGTGGAAAGGCGGGATGCCGAAGAGGAACCTGCAGATGAGGGTGACCGAAACCGATTCAGCATGTGCAGGAGGGCGAGGGGAGGGTCGAGTACAGGTGCGGGAGGAAGAGAGAGAGAGAGAGGGACGCACTCGTAGCAGATGACGCCGAGGGCCCACCAGTCGACGCAGGCGTCCATACCGACACCGAGGATGCTCTCGGGCGCGAGGTAGTCGGGCGTGCCGACAAAGTGCTTGTTGGGCGTCTCGGGCGCGGCGCCGGGCGGCCCAGCGACGCCGAGCGGGCGCGTCGCCATCGAGGTCGGGCTGAGCGGCGACGGCGAGGCAAACTTGGCGTGCGCCGAGGGGGGAGCGCTCGACGACCCGCTCGACTCGCTCGGCGTGTCGAGCGAGAAGGCGTCGGTGATGGGCACGTTGCCGAAGTAGCCGGTCTGCGACGACGACGACTGGGGCGCGAGCGCCGGCGTCGACATGGGCGACGAGCGGTTCGAGAGGCCGCCCGAGCCGGTGCGACCGAAGACGGACGGGCGGCGCTGGTCGCGCAGGCTCGGGAGCTGCGTCTGGCGCCCGAGAAGGCCGATCCGGCTCAGGCCAAAGTCGGTGAGCTTGAGGTGGCCCTTCGAGTCGATGAGGAGGTTGTCGGGCTTGAGGTCGCGGTGGACGATGCCGTGCTGGTGCAGGTGCTCGAGCCCGACGACGACCTCGGCGATGTACCGGCGCGCCCAATCCTCGGGGAGGCCGCCGAGGTTCTTGACGAGCGCCGCGCAGTCGCCGCCGTTGAGGTACTCCATGACGAGGTACAAATAGTCCTTGCTCTGGAAGGTGTAGTACAGCTTGACGACGAAGTCCGACTCGGTCTGGGTCATGAGGATCATGCGCTCGGCCTTGACGTTCGTGACCTGGTTCTTGGCGACCATGTCCGACTTCTTGAGCACCTTGATCGCGTAGTAGTCGCCCGTCGTGATCTTCTTGGCGAGGTAGACCGAGCCGAATGCGCCCTTCGAGATGGGCTTGATCACCTTGAAGTCCTTGATCGACGACACCTTGGTGCGCGACGACGGCACGGCGGCCGGGATGCGCGGCGACAGGGCGAGGTTGGCGCTCGGACTCGCCGACAGGCCCGACGCGGCGTCGTCCTGCGGCGCCATGTTGGGCGAGAGGAGGCTCATGGGCTGCGAGATCTGGCGCCGCAGGGTCTGGGTCGGCCGAGGAAGGTCGAGCGCCTCGAGGCCGCGCGGCGACTCGTCCGAGGGGAGCGGCTGGAGCTGCGGCGAGTCGAAGGGGAAGGGCGAAGGAGCGCGACCGTGTGCCGGCGACTGCTGCTGCTGCTGCTGCTGCTCGGCGTCCTGCATCGCCGCGATGGCGTCCTGCGCCTTGGCCTCCCACTCTTGGCGCACCTTCTCGGCGTACAGGATCGTGTTGCGCAAGCGGTTGACGCTGTTGAGCTTGAAGCGGATGTGGTCCTCGGTGTCGTTGACGAGGCGCGAGAGGGCGGGCTCCTCGGCGTTCGGGCGCTGCCAGCGCATGACGGCGGCGAGGTTGTTCTCCGACTGCGAGCGAGAGCAAGGATGTGCAGAGTCAGCACGTGCGCTCTGTAGGAGGGACGAAGCAGGAGGAGGGAGAGAGGGAGAGAAGAGCGGACGCACATTCGGGCTGAGGAGGCGCTGCTCCTGGATCGGGATCTCGCCCGTCTCGTCGGTGACGGATGGCGTCGAGATGGCCATGGCGATCTGGACGATCTCGCGGACGTGCTCGAAGACGCGCTGCTGCGTGCGGCGGACCTGGTGGCCCTGACCCGAGCTCGACTTGGGCGCGAGAGGCGGGCGCAGGCCCTCGAGGTACGACGGCGGCGTCGAGACGGGCGACAGGTTGAGCGGGATGCCCTCGTACTGGACGGTCGAGTCGTCGCCCTCGGCGTGGTCGAGACCCTCGACGAGCTCGTCGACCGTGCGCAGGAGCTCCTTGAGGCGGTCGTTGCACTCGGAGATGTCGCTCTCGAGGTGGTGGACCTCGTTGCACGTCTCGTTGTGCTTCTCGAAGAACCAGGCCGGCGTCGGGCGCTCGCAGATGCGGCACAGGATGGGCTCGAGGGCGATGCGCTCGGGCGAGAGGAACGAGGTCGGGTCGCTCGACGAGCGCCACCGGAGCGTGTCGAGCCCGTACCGCGACAGGGCCTGGTTGGCCTCGAGCGCCGCCTCGGTGTAGGGCGTCGGCCGGACGACCCACATCGTGTGCGACGCGCTGCCCGTGAGGCCGTCGAGCATGAGCATGCCCTTGCCCTCCATGGCCTCGTACAGGTCCTCGGGGTCCTGGTCGTCCTGCGACGTCTCGGACGCCGACGCGACGCGCAGGCGGAAGTTGACCTCGACCGTGTGCGAGTCGTCCGACTCGAGCTGGCGGGTCGCCTCGGCGAAGACGGACGCGTCGCCCGGGTACAAGAAGTCGGAGATGGGCATGTCGAGGCACTCGTCCGGGTCCATGCTGCGCGCAGTGAGCGAAGGGTCAGTCACGGGCGTCGCACTCGTGCTCGACCGCGACAGAGAAGGAAGAGGAGGAGACGCACCCGACGAGGTCCCGCCACGCCGAGCTGAGGTACTGGAAGAGCTGGCCGTCGAGGCTCAACTCGATGAGGAGCGTCTGCGAGCGGATCGTCTCGACGGCTTGGCGCAGGTCGTCGGCACGTTGGTGCGTCTCGTCCTCCTCCTGCTGCGCCGTCTGCGTCGGCTCGCGAGTGCGCGGCTCGCGCTCGTCGACGAGGACCGCGCTGCGGTCGCCGCCGAGGTCGATGCCGAGCGGCGACCATTTCGGCGCCGACGCGCCGCCCATTGCCGCTGTCGACGGCACCGACGACACGCTCTCGCCTCGCGCGCGCACCTCGGGCGAGTCGTCGGCGGTGGGCTTGGCGACAAAGAGGATGGGCTCGCCGTCGCCGTCGGCCGCCGCCTCGAACGACCAGAAGCCCTTCTCGGCCTCCCACCACTCGACGACGCGGCTCAGGCCCGCGACGGCGAGCAGGAGCTGGACGTACCACCCTCGGCAGGGCAGCTCGGCGTTCTCGCTCCACGCCTCGCCGATCTGCTGCACGCGCTGGATGTACTCGCCGCACAGGCCCGAGCGGCTCGTGAGCTTCGAGATCGGCGTGTCGAGCACCTCGGTCGCGACCGTGATGATGTCCTGGAGGAGGACGATGAGGGCCGACTGGGCGAGGTCGGTCGCGCTGCTTTGCGGGAGGGCGCCGAGCCCAGAGAGGGCCGGCGAGCGCGAGCCCGAGACGTGCCGCCGGCCGTGCGGCAGCGCCGAGCGCGAGCGCGACGTCGAGCGCGAGCTCGCGTTGGACGCGCCGTTGCCGGCCGAGCGAGGTCGCCGCTCGCCGGGCTGGCTCGAGTCGCGCGGGACGCTCGTCAGGCGGCGCTGCCGCACCTGGAGCGACGCCGACAGGGGCGACTCGGCGCGCATCGACGGGCGGCGACGGCCTGAGTCGTGCGGCGACGCGCTCGTCCTGGTCTTGAGCCGCGAAGGCGGGATGCTCGTGCTCGCGCCGTCCGAGTCGGAGAAGACGAGCTCCTCGACGGCGTCGTCCTCGGCGCCCGACTCGTCGTACTCGGCGTTGGACGAGTAGCCGCGATTCGAGCCCTCGTCGAACGTGAGCTCGCCGAACCGGCTCGCGCCGCTGCTGCCGCCGCCGCCGCCGCTGCCGCCGAGCCCGCCAAGCGGCATGGGCGTCGAGATGTCGCGGTGCAGCTCGGTCTCGACGTACGCCGTGATGCCGGCGACGATGCGGCGCAGCTCCTTGTCGCAGTTCTCCTTGGCGCTCGCGAGACGCTGCCGGATCTGCTGCCGCACCGTCTGCATCGAGAAGGACGAGCTCTTGCTGCCCTCCTTGGTCGGCTTAGGGCGCGTCTGGCTCAGCGTCGACGTCTGCCGCTCGCGCACGGGGAAGTGCATCGACGGTGAGGGAACGAGGCCCGGCGTGCGGTCCCACATGGGCGAGTGGTCGGGCGTGAGGCGGGACTCGTCGGGCGACACTGAGGGGACGGGGACGGGTGCGGGGAGGGACGTCTGCGCCGCCGTCCTGGGGCTCGCTCGCGGCGGCGAGGTGGCGAGCTGGACCTCGGCGGGCGACGAAGAGCGGGCGGGCGAGCGACTGGACGAGGGCGACCGCTGCGACGTCATGTTGTTCATCGTCGGGTCGAGGTTGAGCGACAGGTGCGGGTTGCGCCGAGCCCTCGAGGTTGCGGCCGTCGCGGCGCCGTCGCTCTCCTCGCCCGACGAGACGGCCTTGGGCACGACGAGCTCGGCCGTCCTCGGCCTATGCTGCGAGTCGACACGCGCGGCGGGCGCGAGCGCGCCGCCGGGCACGCCGCCCTTGTACGCCGGGATGGGCGGTGCGACAGGCGGGCGCAGGAGGTTGGACGTCGAGGCGATGTTGCGGAGGGTCGGCGTGCCGGGCGACGTCGGGCGGGCGAACTGGCCCGAGGTGCGGCTCGGCAACGGCTCGATGGAAGGCATCTGCGACAGCATCGGGTGCTCGTGCGACGACGACGACGGCTTGCGCCGCTGCGTCTTGCCCTCCTCGGCGCCGGCGAAGCTCGTGCGGACGGCGGACCACCACGCGTCGATCTTGGTGCCGAGCTTGGCAAAGTTGCGGCGGCGCTTGCCCGGCGAGCCGACGTAGCTGCTCATGCTGCCGGCGTTGGACGGCGTCGGGCGCAGCGGCGCAAAGTCGAACGGGTCCGAGATCGTGAGGGGCGAGGCCGTCGCCAAGGGCTGGAACGAGCCCGAGCGCGACGAGGCCGTGAGGGGGAAGTAGTCGTGGTGCTGCGGCAGGCTCGGGGTGAGGAAGCCGGCGCCGACGACGGCCGTCGTCCCGGGAGCGCTCGTGGCCTCGAACGGGTTGTAGCGAGTCGCTGTGTGAGGCAAGAAGGCCGAGTCAGGTCCGAGCGTCGGCGGCAGGAAGGGACGATCAGAGAGAGGGGACGCACTCGTTGCTGGGGCCTTGCCCTTCTGCATCGTCGTTAGCGCGGGCTCTGCAAGCTCTGCGCGTCGAGGAGGACTGGGCGTCGACGGCCTGCCCTCCTGCGGCGGCGCCTTGTCGCCCTGCCCGGCCTTCTTCTCCTTCGACTCCGCCGCCGGCGCCACGTGCTGCCCTGGCTCGACCGCCTCGTCCTCGACCTCGTCGTTCTCCTCGACGACGATGCCGCCGGGGCCGTGTTGCTCGTCAAGCTTGAGCTTGGCCTCCTTCATCTTGCGGTACTCGTCGAGCCAATCGACCCACTCGATCTCGCGCGTCCCGGGCTGCACCTCGTACCCGGCGACGCCCTCGCGCGCGCCGCCGGCCTCGCCCGAGGCATCCTCGGTCGCCTCGGCGAGGTTGGCCCACGTCTTGCCCGTACCGGCCGTGCCCGCCTCGAGCGTCGACACGCTCGGGCCGCCGCCGCCGCCGCCGCCGCTCGCCTTCCACTTGCGCACCTTGGCGTTGCGCGTCGAGAGGATGATCTGGGCGTACTCGTCGGTCGAGTCGGCGGCACCGAATCCTGCGACGCCGCTGCTCGGTGCGATGCTCATGCGGTGCGACGAGAGCCGGCCGCCGAGCATGGGCGTCGACGGCGCGAACGCTGCGGCGCTGCTGCTGCTGCCGAGCGAGCCGAAGACCGGCGGCGGCCCGTTCGGGTCCCTCGATGACGAGGGCCCGACGCTCGCGAACGAGGCGGTGGCGCGGTGCGTCGGCGGCGAGACCGAGGCCGAGACGGCGCGCTGCGGCCCGGCCGAGAACGACGAGAGGTTGAAGACGGGCGGCGAGTTGCGCGAGGGACGTGACGAGGACGAAGAAGGCGAGGAGGGCCCGGCAGCCGAGATGGGGAAGGGGTCGGTCGAGTGGGCGCTGAGAGAGGGAGGGTACGACGGCGGCGGGTGGCTGCTGATGCTGCGCGAGCGGTCGCGGGTGCGGGTGGCAGGAGGTGCGGCGGGAACGTTGAAGAGCGGGGCGAACGCCGAGTGCGCCGACGAGGCGCCCGAGCGCTCGGTCGGCTGCGTCGAGCTGCTCGTCGCCGAGAGCTTTTCTCGACTGCCCTGGCGCGAGGGCAAGCGCGAGTTGGGGCGCGACGTCGTCGGCGACACGTACTGCGACGAGCGCGAGGAAGTGGGCGAGGCGGGCGAGGGTGCGCGCGTCGCGACCGGCGTCGCAGGGAGGCGGAACTCGACCGGGGACGACGACGGCTTGAAGCCGTGCCCGCCGCTCGGCGCGCTCATCGCCTCGCCCGAGTACGCCGCGGCGAGAGCGTTGGGCTGACGGAAGTCGATGGCCGTGCGCACCGACTCGGGCACCCTCTGCAGCTTGATCGACTCGGACGGCGGCGGCGCGGCCGGGAAGGGCAGAGGGAGGCCCGACGAGACGCCGCTGATCGAGCCGCGCGAAAGGCGGTGCGACGTCGGCGAGCCCGAGACGAGGTGCCGAGGCGGAGAGGCGACGCTGATCGACGAGCGTCGCGAGATGGACGAGCCCGACATGCTGATCGACGGCGAGGGCGGCGAGCCGACCGTCGCCGCGAAGCCCGACGGCAGGGCCGGGCTGCGCGACGTCGGAGTGGTCGGCGAGCCGCGGATGTCGACGCCCAAGCCCGAGAGCCCGCTCGACTCGCGCGAGCGCCGCCTCGAGACGGGGCTCTCCTCGCCCGACGCGTGCAGGACCGCCGAGAGGCCGCTCGCCCGCCCGACCGACGTTCGCACTCGAGCTGCGCGCGCCGTGCGCGCCGGGTCGTGCTCGGGCGAGCTGTCGCGCGCGTCCGGTGTGTGCCGCGTGCGAGGCCGAGCGGCGGCGCGAGGCGTGAGCGTCGGCTCTGCGCCTGCGGGCGAGCCCGTGTCGGGCAGCTCGGCGATGCCGGTCGGCGGCGAGAACTCGAGGTCTGCGCAGCAACGAGATCGAGATGAGCTGCTGCGCGAGCGGAAGAGGACGGAGAAAGAGAGAGAGAGAGAGCACGCACCTCCGAAGGGAGCAGCCCCGCGCAGCGACGAGTGCCGCCGCTCCTTGGCCTTGTCGGCCCACGCATCGTCGTCCACCTCGTCGTCCTCGTCGCCCTCGCTGTCGCCGTCGTCGCCGCGGCTCGGGTCCTCCTCCGGGCCGGACGCCTGGGCGAGCGGGGACGGGAAGAGCGGCGTCGTCGAGAGGCGCACCGACGACGACGGGATCGAGGTCGCGATGGGGATCGGGAACGACGAAGGCGGCGGGATGGCGACCGAGAGGGCATGCGGCGAGCCGAACCCGGACGCGGACGACGACGACGAGGACGAGGGGGGCGAGGGCAGGAGGTCCTGGGTGCTGAGCGTGCTCGGGCCGGCGAGTCGACGTCCTGGCGTGACGCTGCCGAGCGTGAGGGTCGAGCCGACGTAGGTCGCGTCCTTGCTGCCGCTGCTCGACGACGACCCGGACGAGGCGGACGGCTCTGGCTTGTCGGCCGCGTCGGGCGCCATGCACTCTTCGCCCGACTCGTCGAGCGAGGTGGCCTCGGTCGTGTTGGAGACGCTCGACGAGATCGAGTCGTGACGACGCCGGCGCGAGGCTGCGCTGGCCGAACTCAAGGGCGACGACGAGAGCGGGAGGGCGCTCGCGAGGCGGCGGTTGGGCGAGACGGGGAGGGCTTGTGCGGGTGCGGTCGGGCGAGCTGGTGCGGCCCCTGGCGAGCCCGTCGCTGAGCGGCGTCCTTGCGAGGGCGGAGACGAGGTCGAGGTCGAGGAGGAGGAGGTCCGTCTCGAGAGCGGCGGGTCCTGCGGTCAGGGCGGGTGTGGGAGGAGTCAGCTCGGAGCCCGGTGAGGCTAGATCGGAGTGGACGCACACTACTGGCCATGAGGGGGCCGCAGGGGGCGCGCGACAAGTCGCAGGTGGGGAGCGCGAGACCGGGACGAACGGCGACAGGCTCGGGGCGGGCCTCGCCTTGGGGCGGTCGGGCGGTGCTGGTCGTGGGTGAGTGGTGGTGCTGGGAGCTGCTCGAATGGCGCTCCTG
>Ga0308170_10000826_pt1 | contig 34547 bp, 21 predicted proteins | sample PhyBR2_2_FD_202136 | JGI IMG/M metagenome (GOLD analysis project Ga0308170, IMG submission 202136) | Phyllosphere microbial communities from UC Gill Tract Community Farm, Albany, California, United States - DLSLSB.R2 | ecosystem: Host-associated > Plants > Phyllosphere > Unclassified | place...
CCGCTGCAACATCATTGTGCAGGTTGGCATGCAGCAGGCGACGGGTCATGTAGTTGTAAAGATCCAGCAGATTGTCTGCCAGTTCATCACCACTGTTTTCAAGCAGGCCCTCTTTCAGGCCTGCTTCAATGATATTGATGGCTTTGGAGATCGAGCTGCCTTTGCCTTCAATATTGCCATCCTGCATAAACAAGCGTGCGCGGATTAACGCGCTCAGTGCACCGTCGAACAGCATCATCACCAGCTGCTGCTGGGTGGCACTCATCACGGCGCTTTCGACGCCAATTTTTGCATAGGCTTTGGTGCCTGTAGCGCTGTACATGGACACTCCTGTTATTTTTTAGATGAATCGGACGTGTCAAACTGCTGCGTCAGATACGTACTGGTCGAGTTGAGTTTACTGATGGCCATATCCAGCTGAGTAAACTGTGTCTTGTAACGTGCGATATCCGCGTCAATACGATCGCTGGTGGTGTTATAGAGCGCAGTTAAGGTATTCAGTGTCTTGCTGACGCCATCGGTGGCAGCCTGAACAATGCCTTTAGATGCCAACCAGTCAGTCAGTTTGCTGTCAATTTTAGCGGCGATGCCGGTTTTACCGTCACCCACGATCATCGCTTTTACGCCCGCAGCATCTTTATCCAGTGCGCTGCTCAGCTTTGTCGAGTCCAGTTTTAATGAGCCCGTGGTCGGATCGGTGTTAACACCTATCTGGCTCAGTGATTTGAAAGTGGATGTACTCTGCGCATTGGTGAGCATGCTTTTCAGCTGCGTTTCAATCGTGCGCAACGTGCTGTCACCTAGCAGGGCACCATTGCTGGAGTCCTGAGCGTCGCTGTTGGTATCCACTTTGGTGAATTTGGTCAGGGTATTGAACTGATCCAGCAATGTGTTATACGCATCTACCCAGGCACTGACAGCGCCTGACGCTTTTGAGGTGTCTTTGGTAATGGTCAGCGTCTGATTACCGCCCGTCAGAGCATTCAGGTTTAAGGTAATGCCTTCCAGCGCATCACTAATCTGGTTGCTGCTGTTCTCAATGGCCACGTTGTTAACCGTGAGCTGGGCATTCTGCGCCGGTACGCTTTCTGTCATCACATTACTGCTGGCGCTGGCGTCAAAGCCTATAACCCCCTGCAGCGTGCTGTCGCCGGTGACGGCGATGGTTGCCACCGCATTGTCGCTGCCGGTTTTATTGGCACTCATGGAGAGGCGAAAGCTACCATCCGACACCTTAATGATGCTGGCGGTGATGCCTGCATTCGCACCATTAATCGCGTCACGCATGCCAGCCAGCGAAGTCTGATCGCTGGAAAGCGTCACGCTTTTGCTGGTGCCATCTTTTAAGGTAATTGCGATGCTGCGGCTGGCTACCGAGCTGTCGCCCAGTGCGGCAGTGTTACTGCTCTGTACCGCAGAGGTCAGTACCTGCGCCTGTGCCAGCTGTGTGACGTTAATGGCATATTTACCGGCCACGGTGCTGCTGCCAGAGGTGGTGGCACTGAATGCCGTCGAACTGCTGTTTGCGGTCGTAGCAGTAAACAGGTCAGCACTGTTCAGCTTGGTGTTCGCGGTCTGAAAAGTTGTCAGTGAACTTTTCAGCGTGGCATAGGCACTGAGCTTGGACGTGTAAGCCGACTGCTGTTTTGAAATCGGTGTGAGTGACGCTTTTTCAGCGGTGGTCAAACTGTCAAGCATGGTACTGAGTGGCAGGCCGGAACCGACACCGAGATTGCTTATACTAGCCATGTTAATTCCTTTATAAGGTCGACAGAGAAATTGATACCTGGGTTATCGGCCTTGAATAAGGAAAGTTTAAGGTTATTTGCCTTAGGGTAATGAGGTAAATAAGCACTATAGAGAAGGGTAATTCAGCGGCTAGAAAATTAATGAATTAAGCCTAAAGAAGTTCGGGCGGGTGGCGATAACTTAAAACGTGACAGGTTGAAGCAGAAAAATTCGCCTGGTACTAAAAAAATTCTAAAGGTTGTTAAACGGCAGACGATAACAACTTTGACGGCGCTGAAGCCGGCGGGTTGAAGCCCACACCTTAACCGAAAGACTTGATTAACAGGAAAATTCATCATGGCCCAAGTCATTAATACCAACAGCCTCTCGCTGATCACTCAGAACAACATCAACAAGAACCAGTCAGCTCTGTCTACTTCAATGGAGCGTCTGTCTTCTGGTTTACGTATCAACAGCGCGAAAGATGACGCTGCTGGTCAGGCAATTGCCAACCGTTTCACCTCTAACATTAAGGGCCTGACTCAGGCTGCTCGTAACGCCAACGACGGTATCTCTGCTGCGCAGACTACTGAAGGCGCGCTGTCAGAAATCAACAACAACTTACAGCGTATCCGTGAGTTGACTGTACAGGCTTCAAGCGGTACTAACTCTGATTCTGACAAATCTTCAATCCAGGACGAAATCAAATCACGTCTGGACGAGATTGACCGCGTATCTGGCCAGACTCAGTTCAACGGCGTGAACGTGCTGGCTAAAGACGGCAAAATGAACATCCAGGTTGGCGCAAACGACGGCGAAACCATCACTATCGACCTGAAGAAAATCGACTCTAAAACTCTGGGTCTGGATAGCTTCAACGTGAACGGCCCGGCGGGCGCTCTGACTCAAGCAGGCGCACCTGAATTCAAGGCAGCTTACGGTTCTACTACCAACGTAACCGGCGCAACTGTTACTGAATCATCTTCTAATGCGCTGTCTACCCGTCTGGGTGTGGCTGCCTCTGGTGTGACTTTTGACGCTTCAAAAGTTTATACAGACACTAACGGCAAGATGTTTGCTCAGGTGACTATTCAGTCAGGAAGTGATGCTGAAACTAACAATCTCAAAGCAAATGGTTTTGATATTGCCAGTGGCGCAAGTGGTGCCAAAACTTTCAGTATCGCATTAGACCCACAGTCAGCTGATACCACTACTGCTGGTACTGCTAAGTTCACTATTGATACCTCTGCCATGAGCCTGTCCAGCCTGACCACTGGCGCATCATCAAGCCCGCTGGCCAAACTGGATGACGCGATTGCAAGCGTAGATAAGTTCCGTTCTTCACTGGGTGCGATTCAGAACCGTCTGAACTCAGCCGTGACTAACCTGAGCAATACCACCACTAACCTGTCAGCTGCACAGTCTCGTATCCAGGATGCTGATTACGCAACTGAAGTTTCAAACATGTCTAAAGCGCAGATCGTACAGCAGGCTGGTAACTCAGTGTTGGCAAAAGCTAACCAGGTTCCACAGCAGGTTCTGTCTCTGCTGCAGGGCTAATCGATTCCCTCAGAATCAACGTGAAAACCCCGCTTCGGCGGGGTTTTTTTTAGGGGCTGAAAACCGGGTATGTCTTGCCATTCTGGCAGATTAACCCCCTCTTTGCTGTTTTACTTCTCCGATTGAACCCAGCCACAAAGATTATGCTTAAGCAAAATGTGCGCTGCTCTCAGTCGATCATGACTAAGAGGAGTCAGTGAGAGAGAGTAAAATGCATCAACATGATCTTGTCAGCATCATCATTACCGCAGAGGCTTCATCCTGGTTTACCGACGCACTCGACAGCGCGCTCAGCCAGGATTACCCGCATTTTGAAATCATTGTGGCTGATTACAGTGACGCTCCTTTTATTCATAAGAAGCTGGAGGGTTATCTTGGCAAATACGAGCACCTTCTCCGCTATTTAAAAATCGATAACGGGACATTGCCGGTTTATCAGGCTGCCGTTAGCGCAGCGCGTGGAAAATATATTAAGTTCCTGTCAGATGCCGATCTTCTGAAACCTCTCTGCGTCTCCACATTAGTCTCAGGCTTAACTGCACACCCGTCATGCCGTGTGGCGATCTCGCGTCGGGAACGGAAAGGTCCACAGGGTGAAGTGCTGCCCGAGCTTATCTCAACATCGGCCCTGAACAGTGAAAACAGTATTATCAATGGCCAGGATTTTCTGCGTAATCAGACCCTGAAAGCGTACAGTCTGCCGGGAGAGATGACCGCCGCGCTGTTTTATCGCGACGATCTCAACAACAGCTTTATCGATCACTCTTTGCTCACCACCGGAGAACCAGCATTGCAGGCGATTCCGGCGCTGGTGATTTTTCACCATCTTTTGAGCCACAGCCACCTGCTCTGGGTTGCCATGCCGCTGTGCAGCGTGCGCGCTTCAGACGTGGAGTTCCAGCCGCATCAGCGTGAAAGTAACGATATATTCAGGATTGGGCGCGAGACATTATATGAAAAGATCCGTAATGAAAGCTGGTTTATCGATGTTGACCATCCGCCCCATCTGGCGCGCGTAGCTTCACCTGAACAACCGGATCTGTTCAGCCTCAAAAATCTTTTTGAAGAACAGCAGAAGAACTTTACGCTAAGCACGCTCGCGACGTGGCGAAATTCACGCACCCTGAATCCGTTGCAGCAAACCCTAGTAATGGATCTCGCCGCGACGCACACACCTCCCGTCAGCGTGCTGGTCGTCGTTACGGTTACCGCAGAGACCGTCGCCGGTCTGGATACACTGTTGCATTCGATCAGTCAGACTGCGACAGCGGGTGTCCGGTTTGAACCGGTTATCGTTGCCATCGGCATTGTTCCCGAAACAAATGCTGAATGCTATGCCGCAACAGAGCAGAGCCGAATCAGTGTCATCAACCAAATCATTCATCAACGTGATGAACATTGGGTCATGTTTGTTGAAGCGACAAGTGTTCTGCACGCCTCCGGTGTCATCGCATTGAGTAAAATGCTGCTTGTTCAAAACCCATATTTAGCGCTCTATGCGGATGAATTTTTTTACATTGATGATGTACCACTGGGTGCTGCGTTCCGCCCGGATTTTAATCTCGATCTCCTGCTCAGCTCACCCAAAACGATGGCGGAACACTGGTTGTTCCGCCGGGAACTGCTATTAGCGGCGGAAGGGCTGGATGCCGATTATCCCGCGTCGGCCGAGTTTGATCTGATTGTTAAGCTGATTGAATCACAGGGTTTTGACGGTATTGGTCACCTCGCTGAGCCATTATTAACTGGCCATCTGAAAAGCAGGGATATCCTGGAAGATGTGGCCATTATTGAGCGGCATTTGCATAACCGTGGCTACCCCGAGGGACGGGCGGCGCTTGATAAATTCTTTAATTACCGTTTACGTTACAATCACCACCAAAAGCCGCTTGTATCAATCGTTATTCTGGCTAACTGGCACCTCGCGTCGCTGATCAGCAGCGTAACCACTGTGCTGGAAAAAACCACTTATCACAATTATGAACTGATCATCATCTGCGATAACCAGGGAACGCCTGAGCGGGACGAATGGTTATCGGCTATCAGTAATGTCGACCCCGCACGTATAAAAACGGCGAGCTTTAACGGCAAATTCAGTCACAGCCTCATGTCTAATCTCGCTGCAGAAAAGGCTACAGGTGACTATCTGCTTTTCATGCACTCTGAAATGGCGGTCACTGACGGTGAATGGCTCGACAATCTTCTGAATCATGGGCTGCGACCCGAAGTATTTGCCGTGGGTGGCAAGCATCTCTCATCTGACAACAAGATCAGGCATGCGGGCTATGTCCTGGGCGTAAATGGTGCTGTGGGTGAAGTCTTCAGGGGCAATGACGACAACGATGCCAACTATCTTGGGCGCATGAATGTCGACCAGAATTATAGTGCTGTTTCGGGTGATCTGATGCTGATGCGGAAATCGGTATTCGATGAGCTGGGAGGATTCGATCAGGATAAGCGCTTATATGCTGACGTTGATCTATGTCTGAGGGCACGGGAACAGGGCTATCTGACCGTCTGGACACCTTATGCCCGACTGCATCGTCCTGCGTCACGCACCAGTCCGTTCCCGGATGAAACTGTGCAAACTTCCAGTAAATTAAAACAACTGGAAGAAGATAAAATGTATGCTGACTGGATGCCGGTTATCGCCTGCGATCCTGCATATAACCCCAACCTGTCACTGAGAAGTCGCCACTTCGAATTGAGAAATGACGATATTAACTGGCTGCCGGTCAGAGCAGAAAATCTGCCCACCTTCCTGGCGCATAATGCCGACATTTACGGTTGCGGACACTACCGTATTACACAACCGCTTGAGGCGATGATAGCGGAAGGCGTTGCTCAGGGAACAAGCGGCATGACGCTGCTGACATTGAGTGAAATGGGGCAGTTCAGACCCGATAGTCTGATTATCCAGCGCCGGTATGCACCGGCATTTCATAACTGGATGGAGCGGGTCAGTAAACTTCATAACGTCTTTAAAGTGTTTGAGCTGGACGATTACATCATCAATCTGCCCATGAAACATCATGGCCGTCACGCTTATAAGCAGGAGACGGCAAAATTAATACGTAAAAGCCTGAGCTTCTTTGACCGCTTTGTGGTTTCTACCGCGCCACTGGCCGATGCGATGCGGGATATGCATCCGGATATCGTAGTAGTGAAAAATCGTCTTCCCTCAGCGGCGTGGGGCCAGCTTCACTCACTGCGTCAGCAGGGTAAAAAACCCCGAGTCGGTTGGGCTGGTGGTGTGAGCCATCGTGGTGATCTTGAAATGATTTTCGACATTGTCCGGGAATTTTCGCAAGAAGTAGAATGGGTCTTTATGGGGATGTGTCCGGATAAACTCCGCCCCTACGTACATGAAATACACAGTGGCGTTGATCTTGCGCTTTATCCTGCAGCGCTCGCGTCTCTGAATCTCGATCTGGCACTGGCACCGGTCGAAGACAACATCTTCAACGCCTGTAAAAGTAATCTGAGACTACTGGAATATGGTGCCTGCGGCGTGCCTGTGATTTGCAGCAACGTGGCCTGCTATCGGGACGATAACCTGTCGGTTACCCGCGTCAATAACCGGTTTATTGACTGGCGCGATGCTATCCGGATGCACCTGGCAGATCCCGATGCGAGCGCAAAAATGGGGATAGAACTGCAGGCTGAGATCCGACGCAACTGGATGCTGACCGGGGACAATCTGCGCATGTGGGCAAAGGCATGGCAACCCTGATGCATTCCGGCACCGTATAACTTTTCGGGCTCGCTGATCACTTTTTTCAGATGGTCTGAAAAAGCGCAGAACGCAGATCGGTTAATTGAATTCTTAAATGTGGCAGACCGGAGTGGCAATGTCTGAATGTAAACATCCCTATTATATATTTTCACCTGACTATCGTGAGTCATCCGGCGGGATTCAGGCGTTGCACAAACTTTGCCATCAAATCAATCTGCATGGCGGTCAGGCGTGGATGGTTAACTGCGATATCATCAATCCGGCCTGGCAAACGCCAAAGCTGAACGGTGAAGTGTATGACCAGCATAAAAAAGCGGAGCTAATCCCCGTCGCGGTTTATCCTGAAATCTATTCGGGTAATCCGATGAATGCGGAAGTCTGTGTGCGCTACATGTTAAATCATGAAGCGCTGCTCAATGGTAACCGTCTTAATGAAACAGAAGAGGATCTCTTTTTCTGGTACAGCTCACAGCTGATTGTAAAAGAACCTGATGTTGATTTTTTAACAATGGTAGGCCCCGATTTAGAAATATTTTCGGATGACGGCAGAGTAAAAACGACAAAACTTCTTTATCTGAATCGGGTACCCGAAGAGAAAGTTAATTTTACAAGGTTACCTGACGATATCACGATTATATCGGTTAAAAATCCTCGTCCTCTGGCGGAGCTGGCAGAGATTTTAAAGTCGGCCACGGTGATGTACACCTATGAATGGTCAGGAACCTGTAACCTCGCTGCGCTGTGCGGGGTGCCGGTAGTTTCTCTGGTCGCCCCAGGTTATGAAAAGCTCGCCATCTCTGACGCATCGATTCGCGATATGGGCGGGGCGGGCGTGTGCTTTAGTGACGATCCCGCAGAACTTGAGGATACGCGTGCCGGGCTTTATAAGGTTCGCGAGCATATGCGAAAGTTTGAAGCCAATTTCTCTGCGCAGCTAAGGCACTTTTTCAGTAAAACGCAGACGGCGGCACAACAGAAAAGTGAAGAAAAGTTTGTCTCAATGGAAAAATGGCTTGCCCATTATTCCGTGCCTGAAAAATCGCGCGCTGAAGTGGAGGCCGGTCTGTCCCTAAGCGTAGTGGTTCTGGATGACCAGCAATCGCCGCAGTCACTCAATGCAACACTTACCTCACTTCAACCACTCTGCGTGGATGTGAAAATCTGCGCGACTGCGGGTATGAGCAAGGGGGATCTTAAACCGGATCATTTCAGCCGCAGATTAAGCGATCTGCTGGCTGAAGATCAGACTGAATGGGTAATGTTCCTTCGCGCCGGTGACAGAATTTACCCGACACTTTTCGACAACCTCTCTCTTTTCAGCGAGAAAATGGCGACCTCACTGGTATGTTATACCGACCGCATCTGGCGAGATGCGGATGGGGAAACGTTATCACTGTTACTGCCCGATTTTGATTCCGATTACTTTTTAGCGACGCCAGACTACTTCGCCAGGGGGGCTTTCTTCAGGCGTGAAGTGTGTCTGGAGATAGCAAAATCGCGCGACATTTCACCTCAGACGGTTGAAATGGATTTTTTATTTCCGCTGATTAATGCGGACCTGATAGCTGATATTCAGCATATCCCGCTACCTCTGTTAGAAGTATTTTCAGCCGCAAATCATAGTGACGTGTTAACGCAGGCTTTGCTGGCAGAGCATCTGGCCCTTAGAGGGTATAGCCATGTCTCGATTGAAAAAGATAAGAATGCTTTTTCGATACATTACAACAGTGCAGCCATTAAAAAGCTGACCGTTATTGTTGTGATAGAGGATGAAATTGATCACGTTAAACGGTTGCTGTCGACGTTCGTGGATACCGTCACTGATAAAGATTATGAAATTATTTTCATTGATAATCAGTCAGACGATGAAAGCGTCAGAGCATGGCTTTCTTCACTGTCAGCGATTAATGAAGATATCTTCAGAGTCTTTTTTGTCGATAAGAAAATCAGCAGCGTCAGCGCACTGAATTATGCTCTCTCAATAGCGCGGGGCGAATTTACACTTTATCTTTCCAGTGGGATCTATTTTAACAATAAGTCGTGGCTGGAGGCCTTGCTTAATCATTGTGGACGTGTTGACCTCCTGGCCTGCGCGCCATTTTTAACCGATAAACGCAGCCATCACTATTCTCCAGGCGTGATTGAGGGTGCGGTACGCTGCTATTACGACCCGTCATATTTAGCACCGTTAACGAACGGGTTAACACCCCCTGAGCTGATCGTTCCACGACAATATTTACTGCTTAGCAGTGAATGTATCATGCTAAGAACCGCCTCCTGCCATCAAGCCGGCGGGCTGGATGAACAATTCCTGACGATAAATGAGGCGATAGGGGATCTGCTGCTGAGGGCATCTGACCAGGAAACGGTAGTATTAGCTGTGCCTCAGTCACGGGTATGCTGCGATGACATCCTGTATGACACAGAGCACCTATCTGGCGATGCTCTCTTTCTGGAGAAATGGATCGACCGTTTAGCGCGTGATGCGGTTGTTAATCCTAACCTCTCATGGAAGGAGGGGCAGTTAGTTCGTGAAAATAATCATTCGCTGATAGCAGCCCGGCTGGGTTTAAAATCCGATGTGTTATTTTTGTTTAATGCCAGTGACCCTGCGGAAGTGCAGCATGTGAAAGAACGTGCTCTTTCAGTTTCGCATTCCGGCAATGGCTTACATACCGTAATGTGTCAGCATTTATCTGCTGCTGAACTTTACAGGATAATGCCTACGTGTATTGTTCTGAGCGATGTCATGGCCTACAAAAACTTGCGGCTCTTCAGGAACAGACATCTTTTCCACGACACTCGTTTTATTGTTGAGGCGACCCGGGCGTCGTTCAGCACGAACACTCCTCTGTATGGCCGTGATGAGATCCTGCGGAATACCGATCTAGTTGTAGTGAGAAATACCGCTGCGTTGAAACTGGTCAGCCACAAAAACGTCGTCCTTCAGGCTGACAAACTCGGGACAGACTGGCAGCATCTCAACCGGGCTCGTCACGTTCTACCTCAAAATAACGATAAGCCAAGAGTGGGGATCGTGCTGTCGGATCTGCAACCGGAAGACTGGCGACATATTGAGGTACTTCTCAAAGAGATGAGCGAAGATGTCTGCTGGATTGTCTACGGTGCCTGTCCTGACGCGTGGAAAACAGCTATTCACGAATATCATCGTAAAGTGCCGCAAAACAGATTGCCGGAGATCTTTCAGTCGCTCAGGTTAAATCTTGCGCTTGCACCCCTTTCAGATTCTCTACTGAATCAGGCGGAAGGGCATCGGGTTATTGCGCAGTTAGGGGCTTGTGGTTATCCGGTGCTTGCCAGCGATCATGATGCGTATAAAGAGATAATGAGCGTTAAGCGCATTAAAAATAAAACGTCCCAGTGGCGATTTATGATTAAAAAAATGATCAGTAATCCAATTTTGTTACGCAGCCTGGGTGAAGATATCTATCGTGAAGTCAATGCAAAATGGATTTATCAGCCGGGGGAACTGCCTGCATGGCTAACCCGTAAAGATCATTAAAAGTGGGGGGATGGGTGCGTAAGCGTATTCGTCCTGCTCATAAGTTTTCGCAGCCCATGGCTTATTTTAGCCAGACAATGATGATCACCCAACCCCGTTACAGTTCCCCCCACGCCTGCCGATAACCCTCTACAGAACAACATCAATTTTGATTTTCACTTTGTGGAGTGTCTATGCGCTTCAATTACGACCTGTTACCGGGCGAGCGGCTGACCTTCGACGAGATCGCCCGGCGTTATGCTTTGCAATACCCTGATGAGAAAGAGCTGACAGCCCGCGCGTTGCTCAGTCCCTCAACGGGCCTGCGTACGCTAAAAATTCGTGCGGTGTTTGCACAGGAGGAGAGTAACAGTCCGCTGGAGGACCTGCTGTTCATCTCCCATGACAACGAGCGAAAAAATTACCTGCGTCGCTTTGAGCACTACCTGAAGCAGAATCTCTCTTTCCTCTATTTCCGTCGCAGCGAGAACGAGAAGCGCGAAAACCTGTGGAAAGTGATGGGCAGCAGCCAGGTTTTCGCGATGATCGATCCGCAATCCGCTACGGCGCAGAACCTGATTAACAGTCGCGGCTACAAACTGGTGCTGATGCATCAGGATGATGATGACGCTTACTGGCAGCTCTTCAGTCCGCAGGCCGATCCCTGTTTTCCGCAGTCGCAGCGCATTCAGTTCATCGTGGTGCTGAGTACGCCGCAGCACAAAGTCCCTGCGGCGGTCATGCCCGGAACGGAAGTCGGACGTCGGGTTAAAGCGCGGGTGCTGCAGCGCGCCAGTCAGGCGGAATTCAGTGCCGGGGTAAAAGCCCGCTACGGCGCCTGTGTCATGACCGGAACCGAGCTGACCGAACGCCATAACTGGCCGTGGGTGGAAGCCTGCCATATCGATACGCAGGAAGGCGATGACGGCGTTCTGGCCGATAACAGCATCGACAATGGCCTGTTTTTACGCAGCGATTTACAGCGATTATTTATTAACCGACTGATTAGCATAAATGGTGAGTCGGGAGAGATTCAGGTGCACCCTGGCGAGGAGGCGCGGCAGCATATCGCGCCCTGGTATCAGGAGCTGGATGGTCGCGTCTGTAGCCTGTGGGCCGCCGTACCACCCGCCACGCGGCAACGGCTTCGCGCCCGTCGTTAATTTTCCCTGATGAGTGCAGAAGGATCTGCACTCTGACGTTACAAAATGAAATAGCCTCGTTTTACCCCGCCTATTCAGTCAATCGAAAACGCTACAGAATTGCATAATCATGCCGATAACTTCATTAACGCAGGGTAGTCAACGTGAACGATTTCTATACCGCCGAAGGCGTGATGGACAAGCATTCGCTCTGGCAGCGCTACGTGCCGCTGGTGCGTCATGAAGCGTTGCGTCTGCAGGTTCGCCTGCCGGCAAGTGTTGAGCTTGACGACTTGCTGCAGGCAGGTGGGATAGGGCTGTTAAATGCCGTAGAGCGCTACGACGCGCTTCAGGGTACAGCCTTTACCACCTACGCCGTGCAGCGTATTCGTGGCGCAATGCTCGATGAGCTTCGCAGTCGGGACTGGGCACCACGCAGCGTGCGTCGTAACGCACGTGAGGTGGCTGGCGCAATGCACAGAGTTGAACAGTCACTGGGGCGTTCTGCTTCCGAGCAGGAAGTCGCGCAGCAGCTGAACGTTTCAATGGAGGAGTACCGGCAGATCCTGCTGGACACCAACAACAGTCAACTTTTCTCCTACGACGAGTATCGGGAAGAGCACGGCGACAGCGCGGAGCTGGTGACGGAAGGCCATGAAGAAGCCAATCCACTTCACCAGTTGCTTGAAGGGAGTCTGCGTGAGCGCGTCATTGAAGCGATCGAAGCGTTACCCGATCGTGAAAAGATGGTGCTGACACTGTACTACCAGGAAGAACTGAACCTGAAAGAGATTGGTGCGGTGCTTGATGTGGGTGAATCCCGTGTCAGCCAGCTGCACAGTCAGGCGATTAAACGCCTGCGGGCCCGACTTGCGGGAGCGCGCTAGCAGTATCAGTTCCTGGCGATTCAAAATTATAAGAAACCGGGGACTCAGTAATGGGAGCCAAGACCAAAGCCAGACCGTTAAGTCGTTATCTTAAAGACTATAAACACAGCCAGAGCAATTGTTCACACTGTGGCAAGGTATTAGATCGAATGGCGCTCGTTTTTCGTGGCCAGATCATCAATAAAGAGGCCATCGCTCGGATGGACCAGATGATTGATGAACAGCTGTGGCTGAAACTTCAGCCCGAGTTGACCGCGCTTTGTCGTTTTTGTAGTGATATTTTTTGCAATACCCATCCTAATTACTTCGACATTATGGCGTTTAAACAGTATCTGTTTGAACAGACAGAGATGAGCCCGAGCACGATTCGTGAGTATGTGGTGCGTCTCCGTCGACTGGATGAGATGCTGAAAGCCAAAAATTTCCCGGCCGAAAAGCTTAAAGGAAATAGCTGGCATCAGTGTCTGGAAAGCGATTTGCCCGATGCCGGTAATAACAATTACCGCATTGCGCTGCGCAAGTACGATCAGTTCTTAGGCTGGCAGCAGGCGTAAGCCTGATCTGCACCGATTGTTCCCCCGCGTGCCTGTGGCACAATCCTCTTTTCCCGCCAGCCGGGAAAAAGGGGCGGGGGAGCACGGCGCTTCTTCCTCCTGGTTTTTTCCCTGCACTTCCGTCACACCGCATCTGCTGACACCTGAATCAGGGTGATCCTTTTCGCATCTTCTGCAACACTGTAAGGATAATTCCCGTGCCCAAACGGAGGCCGCATTGTCTTTGCATTTGTTACACCAATTTCCTCGTCTTGAACTGCTGGGCGCACCGACGCCGTTAGAACATCTGCCACGGCTTTCTGATTATCTGGGGCGCGATATTTTCATCAAACGCGATGACTTCACGCCTGTCGCGATGGGTGGCAACAAGCTGCGCAAGCTGGAATTTCTGGCGGCCGATGCCCTGCGTGAAGGTGCCGATGTGTTACTGACTGCGGGCGCTATTCAGTCCAACCATGTGCGTCAGACGGCGGCAGTCGCTGCCCGGCTTGGCCTGAAGTGCGTAGCGCTGCTGGAAAACCCGATCGGTACACACGCTGAAAACTACCTGAGCAACGGCAACCGTCTGTTACTGGATCTGATGGATGCTGAAGTGATCATGGTGGATGCGCTGCACAATCCCACCGAACAGCTGGCTGAAGAGGCAACCCGGCTGGAAGCGCAGGGCTTTCGTCCTTACATCGTGCCGGTCGGCGGCTCAAATGCGCTGGGTGCACTAGGCTATGTGGAGTGTGCACAGGAGATCGCGCATCAGAGCGAAGGCGTGGTTGATTTCGCCGCCGTGATCGTTGCTTCCGGTAGTGCTGGCACCCATGCCGGACTGGCGGTAGGACTGGAGCATCTGCTGCCGGAAACCGAGCTGGTGGGCGTCACCGTTTCACGTCAGGTTGACGCGCAGCTGCCGCTGGTTGAGCGGCTGCGTCAGTCGCTGGCAGAGAAGCTGGAAGTACAGGTTAAGGCATCTATCACCCTGTGGGATGACTATTTTGCGCCACGCTACGGCGAGCCGAATGATGAAGGTATGGCGGCGGTAAAACTGCTGGCGCAGCTGGAAGGGATCCTGCTGGATCCGGTTTACACCGGCAAGGCGATGGCCGGACTGCTGGATGGCATCAGCCAGAATCGTTTCCGTCGTGAAGGTCCGTTGCTGTTTATTCATACGGGCGGGGCACCGGCGTTATTTGCTTATCATCCTTCAGTCTGAGACAAGCGAATAAAACAGTTTATACTCCGTGCGTTATCATTTTGAACAGGCAGCGATACGCGGTGCTGCCCTTATAAGAACACACACACAATACTGTCAATAATGGGGTGAATATGTCCTTTTCTCGTGCAGGTCGTCAGATGGTGATGGGCGTTATGGCTGTGGCGCTGATTGCAGGCGTCAACGTTAAAACCTTTGCAGCGGAAAACCTGCTGAACAAAATTAAAGAGCGCGGCACGCTGCTGGTGGGGCTGGAAGGCACTTATCCGCCATTCAGCTTTCAGGATGAAAAGGGCAAGCTGACCGGTTTTGAAGTGGAATTCGCGGAACAGCTGGCGCAGCACATGGGCGTCAAAGCGAGCCTTAAACCCACCAAGTGGGATGGCATGCTGGCGTCACTCGACGCGAAGCGCATAGATGTGGTGATCAACCAAGTCACTATCTCTGATGAGCGCAAGAAGAAGTATGACTTCTCTACGCCATACACAGTCTCCGGTATTCAGGCACTGACCATGAAAGCCAACGCCAGCACCATCACCAAACCGGCTGATCTGGCCGGTAAGAAAGTGGGCGTGGGTCTGGGCACTAACTACGAGCAGTGGCTGCGCGAGAATGTGAAGGGCGTAGACATCCGTACCTATGATGATGACCCGACCAAATATCAGGATCTGCGTTCTGGCCGTCTGAATGCGATTCTGGTTGACCGTCTGGCCGCGCTGGATCTGGTGAAGAAAACCGGTGACACCATGGCCGTCGCGGGCGATGCGTTCTCTCGTCAGGAATCGGGCGTGGCGATGCGTAAAGGTAACGACGATCTGCTGAAAGCGGTCAACCAGGCTATTGCTGATATGCAGAAAGATGGCTCGCTGAGCAAGCTGTCTCAGAAATGGTTTGGCGCGGATGTGACGAAATAATGCAGGAAAGTCTTCAACTGGTGCTGGATTCAGCACCTTTTTTATTAAAGGGCGCGCTGTTTACGCTGCAGCTCAGCATCGGCGGGATGTTCTTTGGTCTGCTGCTGGGCTTTATTCTGGCGCTGATGCGTCTGTCACGCTTCTGGCCGGTTCGCTGGCTGGCGCGGATCTATGTCTCGATTTTCCGTGGCACGCCGTTAATCGCCCAGCTTTTTATGATCTATTACGGCCTGCCGCAGTTTGGCATTGAACTGGATCCGATCCCCTCTGCGATGATTGGTCTTTCCCTGAATACCGCCGCTTACGCCTCAGAGTCACTGCGCGGCGCGATTTCATCGATTGAACGCGGTCAGTGGGAAGCGGCGGCCAGTATCGGCATGACGCGCTGGCAAACGCTGCGCCGGGTCATTCTGCCGCAGGCAGCGCGCACCGCGTTGCCACCGCTGGGCAACAGCTTTATCAGTCTGGTGAAAGATACCTCGCTGGCAGCGACCATTCAGGTGCCGGAACTGTTCCGTCAGGCGCAGTTGATCACCTCACGCACGCTGGAAGTCTTCACCATGTATCTGGCGGCCTCGCTAATCTACTGGGTGATGGCAACGGTGTTGTCTGCGTTGCAGAACCGGCTGGAACAGCATGTTAATCGTCAGGATTCGGAGTCGAAATGAGCGCCATTGAAGTCAGAAAGCTGGTGAAATCGTTTAACGGCCAGACGGTGCTCCACGACATCGACCTTGATGTTGCCGCTGGTGAAGTGGTGGCGATTATCGGCCCCAGCGGCTCAGGTAAAACCACGCTGCTGCGCAGTATTAATCTGCTGGAAGTGCCGGATAGCGGCACCATCCGCGTCGGGGAGATTACTGTCGATGCCGCGCTGGCGCAGAGCAAGCAGAAAGAGCAGGTGCGTCATTTGCGTCAGCAGGTCGGCTTTGTCTTCCAGAACTTCAATCTGTTTCCGCACCGTTCGGTGATGGAGAACATTATTGAAGGGCCGGTCATTGTTAAAGGCGAGCCGAAAGCGGATGCAATAGCCCGTGCCCGCACTCTGCTGGAGAAGGTCGGGCTGAATGGTAAGGAGGAGAGCTATCCGCGCCGTCTGTCAGGAGGACAGCAGCAGCGCGTGGCAATTGCGCGTGCACTGGCGATGCGGCCGGAAGTCATTCTGTTCGACGAGCCGACCTCTGCGCTGGACCCGGAGCTGGTAGGCGAAGTGCTCAGCACCATTCGTGCCCTGGCCGAGGAGAAACGTACCATGGTTATCGTCACGCATGAGATGAGTTTTGCCCGCGACGTTGCGGACCGCGCCATTTTTATGGACCAGGGACGTATTGTCGAGCAGGGCGACGCGAAAGCGTTGTTCAGTAACCCTCAGCAGCCGCGAACCCGTCAGTTCCTCGATAAATTCCTTAATCAGTAATTCCACTGCCTTCTCCGGAAGGCAGTTTTATCCCTCCCGTACGCCTGTTTTAACGCAGCAATGGACTGCTTTTTCCTGAGTGTGCGGCGCAATATCATAACTATTTATTTAGCCGTTAAACCTTTTGGCACATCTGACAAATCTTTTCTTTTCATCGGATATTAAATGGCTTTTACTGATGCCACTTTCTCTTATTTGTATTTTAGCGATCATCAGGGAATATTATCGTTTTCTTTGAGTGAGGTGGCGGTAATAAGCGTATCGCTTCATCAATTAATAAGTGTAAGGAAACGTTCGGTCAGGTAAATAACTGTAGCAGCAGGGCCACTCCACGGCTTTTAAGAGTTTCGCTACATTCAACTTCGGCTCAATGGCGAATAATCGCTGGATAACCATAAAAGCAAAACTGCTTTCCTCGCTTTTACATTCCAGCATTCTGACCTACACAGCAGGAGTCATTGAATGAGCCAGACTAAGTCAGACCAGATATTATGGGTAGATACCCTTAAGGGCGCCTGCATATTGCTGGTGGTCCTGTACCACACGGTTTTACCCGGCTTTGAAGGAACCATGAAATATCTCACTGCCGGATGGATTCCTGCCGAAATATGGATACAGTTTAATACGGTATTGTCGCCGCTGCGTATGCCTGCCTTTTTCTTTGTTTCAGGATTGCTGGCGACGAATGGCATTATTAACCGGCCCTGGAAACAGGTGTTTACCAGTCGTATTACCAATCTCTTTTATCTCTATATTCTATGGGGCTTTATTCAGTGGTGGTCCATCATAGGCATCTCTACTGAAATTACCGGCCAGCGCATTTCCCAGAATCTCAATGCCGCCTATGCGGGTTCACTATTCGAGTTCCTGAAACTGACCTTTATGGCCATGAGTACGTCATGGTATTTGTATGGGCTGGGGCTCTATTTCCTCTGTGCCAAAGTTTTTCGTCAATATAAGCTGGCCTTGGTATTGGTGGCGATCCTGCTGAATTACCTCGCGGTGGAAAAAGTGATTCCGTTCTGGGGTCCCCAGAGTCTGGCCCAATATTTCCTGTTCTTCCTGTTAGGTGCGTTCTGGAGTCAGACCATGCTGCGCCTGAGTGAGTGGCGGCGCGAGAATCTGATGCCCTGGGCGCTACTGGCAGCGGTCGCGGGGATTCATGTGATTTTCGGTCTGGATAAGAGTCTGTTCCTGTGCGTACTGGCTGTGTTGTTCAGTATTGCCGCGTGCCGCTGGCTGAATCAGCATTTCAGCATGCGCTATCTCAACTGGGTTGGCCGCAATACGCTGCAGATTTACGTTATCCATCGTATTTTTATCGAGTTCTTTGGTATGTCTGCGATTCTGTTCGCGCAGCGTCATCATCTGTTTGAGCAGGCGTGGTTTTCGTTTCTCTGGGCTTGCTTCTATCCGGTGGCGATAGTCGGTCTGTGTTCGCTCTGCTCAGTGGCTATCTGGTCGCTGACCAATCGCGGCGTGGGGCAGTCGCTGTTTGTATTTCCGACACTGGTTAAGCGGGCGCATGGGAGGGGGTGAGGTTTGCGCCTTGCAGCAGGCTGCGCGGTAGCTTCCACCTGGAAGCGGGCAGGGTACGCTTTGCAGCGGGCTGACACTGAGCGGGTTACGCCCGCCAGGCGGTGGGGAGTTTCAGGTTGCCCGTTCAGGCGGACGCGTTAAGGGGCGTACGCCCGCCCCTTAACAATCCCGGCGTCCGGCAGCCTGCGCGCCCCGCGTTGCGGGGTGCCTTCGTCACGCCCTTTGGCCTGCGGACCGTCCGGACGCGCCTTCCCTGGCGCGTTCCGTCCTTTCGCCGACGTCCTGTCGGCTCCTCCTTGCCTCCGGTTGTTCCTCAGCGCTTCGGATGCCTCTGATAAATCCCCGCCGGTGGGGTTTTTGCCCGGTGGGGGAGGTTCAGGCCGCTGAAAGCGGGGGAAGGGCATGGCGGGTTTCGCTTTGCAGCGGGCTGACATTAAGCGGGTTACGCCCGCCAGGCGGTAGGGAGTTTCAGGTTGTCCGTGCAGGCGGACGCGTCAAGGGGCGTACGCCCGCCCCTTAACAATCCCGGCGTCCGGCAGCCTGCGCGCCCCGCGTTGCGGGGTACCTTCGTCACGCCCTGCGGCCCGCGGACCGTCCGGACGCGCCTTCCCTGGCGCGTTCCGTCCTTTCGCCGACGTCCTGTCGGCTCATCCTTGCCTCCGGTTGTTCCTCAGCGCTTCGGATGCCTCTGGTAAACCCCTGCTGGTGGGATTTTTGCCCGGTGGGGGATTCAGGCCGCTGAAAGCGGGTGAAGAGCTGCACTGGTTTCGCTTTGCAGCGGGCCTGCTATGACAATGTTACGTTGCGCGGTGCCTGCCCACTGAGCAGGTTACGCCCGCCAGGCGGTGGGGAGTTTCAGGTTGCCTGTGCAGGCGGACGCGTCAAGGGGCGAACGCCCGCCCCTTAACAATCCCGGCGTCCGGCAGCCTGCACGCCCCGCGTTGCGGGGTGCCTTTGTCACGCCCTGCGGCCTGCGGACCGTCCGGACGCGCCTTCCCTGGCGCGTTCCGTCCTTTCGCCGACGTCCTGTCGGCTCCTCCTGGCCTCCGGTTGTTCCTCAGCGCTTCGGATGCCTCTGTTAAACCCACGCCTGTAATATCCTGGTTTTTATCGGACATAGCGTTGTCTGGTGGTTTGAAAACCAAAGCTAATTTTGAAAGCTATCAGCGGCAATGCATCAACATTAAAAAGAAGAGCCAACAGAGGATGGTGTGAAAGGGCATTTTTCGTGTCAGGCTTAAACCGCAGGCAATCCTTCAGACTTGCTGCAATTACTTACCCAACACAAAAATAAGAGATATCAGCGAGGGTAGAAGGCCATCCTTCCTTCCATGCAGAGAGCCATAGATAATTTTTCCGACTTAAAGCGATGACGTACCCAACACAAAAAGAAGAGTTAAAGGCGGGGAGGGAGGCCGTCAGAGCCGCTGAGCGGATGAGGGATTTCAGGACGAGCGGCAGGGATGCCGCGAAGAGGCGGGTTCGCGCCAGGGATGGCGCGTCCCGCCGGTCCGTAAGAAATCCGGAAGAAGCGAAGGGACCGCGAAGCGGCGGTGAAGCAGGCCGGAGCCCGGGGTCAAGGGGGCGCGGCGACTGGCGCCCCCTTGTTGGTCGCCTGCAGAGGCGTAACTGAAACTGCCCGGCCCACCAGGCGAACGAAACCTTCTCAGCGCCCGTTCGCGCAGCGAACACCAGGTATATGCCAGCCCGCCAGGCGAACGTAACCTTCTCAGCGTCGGTTCGCGCAGCGAACACCAGGTACATGCCAGCCCGCCAGGCGAACAAAACCTTCTCATAGCCCGTTCGCGCAGCGAACAATTCCAGCCCTGGCTCCGCTGCAAGCCCCTTCGCGCAGCGAACCCCCCCTTAAGCTTCAGCGCTACCCAATCGTCATCAGACTCGCATTACCGCCCGCCGCGGCAGTATTCACACTCAGTGAACGCTCAATCAGCAGACGTTCCAGCAGCAGATTGGTCTCGCCGCGGGCAAAGCCCTGTACCGAGACAATCGCGCCGTCGCGCGCCGCAATTTGTTCGCACAGGGTGCGCAGCTGATCGGCATCGCCGTGATAGATCACCGCATCAAACTCCGACGCTAATGGGTCACGCGCCAGCGTGATGCGTGCCTTCACGGCGTCAGGCAATGAGGCTCGCAGGGTGCGATGCAGCTCATCATCCGGCCACAGCGCTTTACTGCCCACGCTGGTGACCGCAGCCAGCTGGACTAACGCATCCTGCTCGTTGTCAGCCAGACAGAGCACCTGGTCACGCGGCAACAGCGAGAAAGTGTTACGTTCGCCGGTCGGGCCAGGCAGCAGGCGAACCACGCCCGCCTGGGCCAGCTCGCCATAGTGCTGGCAGAGTTCAGCCAGCTCAGGCTTATCTTTAGCCCAGTTGCTGAGTGCCTGATGCGGTGCCAGCAAAGAGTGACGGAGCGTGCTGTCGGCCGGGCGCTCGGCATCCTGACGATCAAAGGTCAGACGCAGTGCGCTATCCGGGCGATGGGCCAGCAAGCGATAAAGATAGAGTGGGCCACCCGCTTTCGGACCGGTTCCGGATAAGCCTTCACCGCCAAACGGCTGAACGCCGACCACGGCGCCGACCATGTTGCGGTTAACGTAAAGGTTGCCGACCCGGGCGTTCGCCGTCACCTGCGCGATGGTTTCGTCGATGCGCGTATGCACGCCCAGCGTCAGGCCATAGCCGGAGGCGTTGATCTGATTAACCAGCTGCGGCAGGTTGTTGCGGGTAAAGCGCACGACGTGCAGTACTGGCCCAAAAATCTCTTTATCCAGATCGCTAACCTGATTCAGCTCAATCAGCGTCGGTTTCACAAAGGTGCCGCTATTCCACTCTTTGCTGTCCTGCGGGTTATCCTGCACCGCCTGATACACCGTGAAGCCCTTGTTACGCATCGCCTGAATATGACGGTCGATATTGGCTTTGGCTTCGGCATCAATCACCGGGCCGATATCGGTTGAGAAGCGTTCCGGGTTGCCCATGCGGCACTCCGCCATCGCGCCACGCAGCATCTTCAGCGTATGGTCGGCGACATCTTCCTGAATACAGAGCAGACGCAGGGCAGAGCAGCGCTGTCCGGCACTGTCGAAGGCCGAGGCGACGATATCGATCACCACCTGCTCAGTCAGCGCGGAAGAGTCGACGATCATCGCATTCATCCCGCCGGTTTCCGCAATGAGCGGCACCGGACGACCATGTTGATCAAGGCGACCGGCAAGATTGCGCTGCAGCAGGGTTGCCACGGCAGTCGAGCCGGTAAACATCACGCCGCGAATCCGATCGTCTCCGGTCAGCTGTGCACCGACCGTTTCGCCCTGGCCTGGCAGCAGTTGCAGCACGCCTGGCGGCACACCCGCATCCAGCAGGATCTGAACCGCCTGCGCGGCAATCAGTGGGGTTTGCTCAGCCGGTTTTGCCAGCACGCTATTGCCAGCTGCCAGTGCAGCTGCAATCTGACCCGTGAAAATCGCCAGCGGGAAGTTCCACGGACTGATACAGACCACCGGGCCAAGTGGACGGTGCGTTTCGTTGTCGAAATCGTCCCGCACCATACCGGCGTAGTAATAGAGGAAATCAACGGCTTCACGGACTTCCGCGATAGCGTTGTTATAAGTCTTGCCCGCTTCACGCACCAGGATACCAATCAGCTGTTGCATCTGGCCTTCCATCTGCTGTGCAGCGCGTTCCAGGATCGCAGCACGCTCCTGCGGCGGCGTGGCAAACCAGATCGGTCCGCTGTTCACGGCGGCATCCAGTGCCACAGAGACCTCCTGCTCAGTAGCTTCGCGAACCTGACCAACACGGTCGCCCGGTGCGGCCGGGTTAAGGATATCGCGCAGCTCGCCAGCACCCGCTTCACCCTCAATAATCGGCTCGGCCAGACAGGGCTGTGCGGCGCTGCTCAGCAGGGCGCTGGACAGTGAGGCAAGACGATGTTCGTTGGCCATATCCAGACCCGAAGAGTTAACGCGGTTATCGCCATACAGTTCGCGCGGCAGAGGGATCTTCGGATGCGGCAGGCCAATGGCGCCTTCGCTGGCACCCAGTTTCTCGACGGCAGTCACCGGATCGGCTACCAGCTCATCGATCGGCAGCGAGGTATCAGCAATACGGTTAACAAAGGAGGTGTTGGCCCCGTTTTCTAACAGGCGACGAACCAGATAGGCCAGCAGGGTTTCATGGGTGCCCACCGGCGCATAGATACGGCAGGGACGATTAAGCTTGCCGTCCGCCACTTTGCCGACCACCTGCTCATACAGTGGTTCGCCCATGCCGTGCAGGCACTGGAACTCATACTGGCCCGGATAGTAGTTATTGCCCGCCAGTTGATAAATTGCCGCCAGAGTGTGCGCGTTGTGCGTCGCGAACTGCGGATAGATCAGGCTTGGCACCGCCAGCAGTTTGCGGGCACAGGCCAGGTAAGAGATATCGGTGTAAACCTTGCGGGTATAAACCGGGTAGCCCTCCAGGCCTTCCATCTGGGCGCGCTTGATTTCGCTGTCCCAGTACGCGCCTTTCACAAGACGGATCATCAGGCGACGGCGGCTGCGCTGTGCCAGATCAATCAGCTCATCAATGACAAACGGACAGCGTTTCATGTAGGCCTGAATCACAAACCCGATGCCGTTCCAGCCTTCCAGCTCTGGCTCGAAACAGAGTTTTTCCAGCATATCGAGTGACAGTTCCAGCCGATCGGCTTCTTCTGCGTCGATATTGATGCCGATGTCATAAGAGCGGGCCAGCAGCGTCAGTGATTTCAGAATAGGGTAGAGCTCTTCCATCACACGCTCATACTGCGCGCGGCTGTAGCGGGGATGCAGTGCGGAGAGCTTGATGGAGATGCCGGGTCCTTCATAAATGCCACGTCCATTCGACGCTTTACCAATGGCATGGATCGCCTGCTGATAAGAGAGCAGATAGGCTTTGGCATCGCCTGCAGTAAGTGCCGCTTCGCCCAGCATATCGTAAGAGTAGCGGAAACCTTTCTCTTCCAGCTTGCGGGCGTTAGCCAGCGCTTCGGCAATGGTTTCACCGGTAACGAACTGCTCACCCATCAGACGCATCGCCATATCCACGCCTTTGCGGATCAGTGGCTCGCCACCCTTACCAATAATGCGGTTAAGCGAGCTGGAGAGGTTCGACTCATTGTGGGTCGAAACCAGGCGGCCGGTAAACAGCAGGCCCCAGGTCGCTGCATTGACAAACATTGAGGAGCTGCGTCCCAGATGTGACTGCCAGTTGCCATTGCTGATTTTGTCGCGAATCAGCGCATCGCGCGTGGGCTTGTCAGGAATACGCAGCAGCGCTTCAGCCAGGCACATCAGCGCTACGCCTTCATGTGAGGAGAGAGAGAACTCCTGCAGCAGACTTTGCACCATGCCAGCGCGTCCGGTTGCCCCTTTCTGGTGCCGCAGCTTGTCGGCGAGCTGATAAGCCAACTGATGGGTTTTCTCTGCCAGCGCTGCCGGCAAGCGGGCCTGCTCCAGCATCATGGGTACTGCATCAGTCTCCGGACGACGCCAGGCGGCGGTCACCGCTGAACGGGTCACTGACTGAGGTAAAATCTGCTCTGCGAAGTCAAGGAACGGCTGGTGCGACTCCTCTGGCTGGGTGTCATCGGACTCCGCGACCGCCAGGGCAGAAAGCGGGATCTCCGGCACGGCGTCGCCGCTTTCAAGCTGGCCCAGGTAGTTAAAGATCGCCTGTTTAATCAGCCAGTGTGGCGTGCGATCAATCCGCTGTGCAGCCAGTTTGATGCGCTCACGTGTTGCGTCATCCAGTTTTACACCCATGGTGGTTGTAGCCATGACTCCAGAGCTCCTTGTAGTGGTTCGGTACGGCGTTGGCTGCACTATCACTTAAGTTGCAACTTTGTGCAACCGTGTTAAATGTGAGCCAGTTAACACCCTTTAAATGAGGCCGATTGTTAAATTTCTCAAAGCGGCATGGATATTGCTGCAAGATCCTGGCCAGGTTGGCAACCCTGATAAAAAGCGGTTTTATGGCGGGTAATTCCGTGGTGCAACCGGATAACTGTGAGCGAGTGCAACCTATCAGCACGTTTTCACAAACGGTTAGTGAAATCACTGTAACGCCTGTGTTAAATCCATTGTGCGCGCCACGCCTTTCCGGCAGGATACCGCGCCGCTGGGAAATGACTGACGCCCTGACGAAAAAATCGGCCCGCTTTGCCCCGTTCCGGCTGGCGGGTAGCTGGCGATTTCTCTGGGATATCAAATAATAAGTGGAGAGACAGATGAGTGTAAGTACACCAATGCTGGTGACCTTTGTGATTTATATTCTTGGGATGGTGTTGATTGGTTTTATAGCCTGGCGCTCAACCAAAAACTTCGATGATTACATCCTCGGTGGCCGCAGCCTGGGTAGCGTGGTCACGGCACTCTCTGCCGGTGCCTCCGATATGAGCGGCTGGCTGCTGATGGGATTACCCGGTGCCATTTTCATCTCCGGTATCTCTGAAAGCTGGATCGCAATTGGCCTGACCATCGGTGCCTGGCTGAACTGGAAAATCGTGGCGGGTCGCCTGCGGGTCCAGACCGAGCATCATGACAACGCGCTGACGTTGCCGGACTTCTTCACCAGCCGCTTTGAAGACCACAGTAAAATCCTGCGTGTCATTTCTGCTCTTGTGATCCTGGTGTTCTTCACTATCTATTGCGCCTCGGGCGTGGTGGCCGGTGCGCGTCTGTTTGAAAGCACCTTTGGTATGAGCTATGAAACTGCCCTGTGGGCGGGTGCAGCGGCGACTATCCTCTATACGCTGGTGGGTGGGTTCCTGGCGGTAAGCTGGACCGATACCGTTCAGGCGAGCCTGATGATTTTTGCGCTCATCCTGACGCCGGTGTTTGTGATTATCGCGGTCGGCGGCTGGTCTGATTCCATGGCAGTGATTCAAGCGAAAAGCCTGGAAAACCTCGACATGCTCAAGGGGCTGAACTTCGTGGCGGTCATCTCGCTGCTTGGATGGGGTCTGGGTTACTTCGGGCAGCCGCATATCCTGGCGCGTTTTATGGCGGCAGATTCACATCGCTCAATCCGTACCGCACGTCGCATCGGTATGACGTGGATGGTGCTCTGTCTGGCGGGCGCTGTGGCGGTGGGCTTCTTTGGTATCGCCTACTTCCAGAACAACCCGACGCTGGCAACGGGCGTTAATGATAATGCTGAGCGCGTCTTTATTGAGCTGGCGCGTATTCTGTTCAACCCATGGATTGCGGGAATTCTGCTGTCAGCGATTCTGGCCGCCGTGATGTCAACGCTGAGCTGTCAGCTGCTGGTCTGCTCCAGTGCCCTGACTGAAGATCTCTACAAAGGTTTTCTGCGTAAAAATGCCAGCCAGAAAGAGCTGGTGTGGGTAGGGCGTCTGATGGTGCTGCTGGTGGCACTGATTGCCATTGCCCTGGCGTCTAATCCGGAAAACCGCGTGCTGGGCCTGGTGAGCTACGCCTGGGCGGGCTTCGGTGCTGCGTTTGGTCCGGTCGTGCTGTTTGGCGTCTGCTGGAAGCGCATGAACCGCAACGGTGCGCTGGCGGGCATGATTATCGGTGCGCTGACCGTGCTGCTGTGGAAACAGTATGGCTGGCTGGGACTGTATGAAATCATCCCAGGCTTCATCTTTGCCAGCATCGCGATCGTGGTCTTCAGTCTGATGGGACGTGAACCTTCAGCAGAAGCGCAACAGCGCTTTGTCGCTGCAGAAGCAGAGTTCCAGACCAAATAAGCGAAGCGTTAATCCTCAAGGCCTGTCCCGGAAGGGGCGGGCCTTTTTGTTACAAAGATAAATCACCCAAAGATGAAATTATCTCCACCAGTAACTTGTTTTTTTCGCAGCGATAATGATAATCGGTATCGTTTACACTTTACCTGATTTTACTATTTATTGACGCTGCTTAACATTCAAGAGGTTGGCGATGTTTGTTCCTTTTCTCATCATGCTGCGTGAAGGGCTTGAAGCCGCGCTGATAGTCAGCCTGATAGCCAGCTATCTCAAACGCACCCAGCGCACCCAATGGTTCCCGGCGATGTGGGCGGGCGTGTTTATCGCCGCTGCACTCTGTCTGGGCCTGGGTCTGTTCATCAATGCCACCACCGGTGAATTCCCGCAAAAAGAGCAGGAGCTGTTTGAAGGTATTGTGGCGCTGATTGCGGTCGTCATCCTCACCTCAATGGTTTTCTGGATGCGCAAAGTGGCACGCAATATCCGGGTCGAGCTTGAGCAGGCGGTCGATCAGGCGCTGCACCGCTCCGGCCGTGGCGGTCTGGCGCTGGTGCTGATGGTATTTCTGGCCGTGGCACGTGAAGGGCTGGAGTCTGTCTTCTTCCTGCTGGCCGCCTTTACTCAGGATGTCGGTTATGCGCCGCCGATTGGCGCGGTGCTGGGGCTGGCAACGGCGGTGGTGCTGGGCATGCTGCTCTACTGGGGCGGTATCCGCCTGAATATGGCGCACTTTTTCCGCTGGACCAGCGTGTTCATTTTATTTGTTGCGGCGGGCCTGGCGGCGGGGGCAATTCGTGCGTTCCACGAAGCGGGCCTCTGGAATCGCTTTCAGGATGTGGCGTTCGACCTCAGTAGTACTTTATCGACCCATTCGCTGTTCGGCACCCTGCTGGAAGGGATTCTGGGATATCAGGAGGCCCCAAGCGTGAGTGAAGTGACCGTTTACTTCGTCTACCTGATCCCCGCGCTAATTTTGTTCTTTATGCCTGCGCGTCCTGCTGCGTCGGCCACGGTGTAATCAGACATTTAACAGGCGCGCCCGCCGCGCCGGCAACTTAACAGGGAATATCGAGATGACAATGCGTTTCCGCCGCAAGGCACTGCTGCTTCCTCTGCTGGCGATCTCCGCTTCGGCCGCGGCAGCGGTTCCTCAGGTTACCGTTAGCGTCAACGACAAGCAGTGTGAGCCGATGAGCTTAACGGTCAAGGCCGGCAAGACTCAGTTCCTGATCAAAAACAACAGCCAGAAAGCGCTGGAGTGGGAAATCCTCAAAGGCGTGCTGGTGGTTGAAGAGCGTGAGAACATCGCGCCAGGCTTCAGTCAGAAGCTGACCGCCAATCTGGAAGCAGGCGAATATGAGATGACCTGTGGTCTGCTGAGCAATCCTAAAGGCAAGCTGATTGTTGAGGCGGGCGAGGGCACGGCGAAAAGCACCACGTCCGCGCGTATGCAGTTAGAAGGCCCGATCACCGCCTATAAAGCGTATGTGACGGATCAGGTGAATCAGCTGGTCAGTAACACCCAGGCGTTTACTGACGCTGTTAAAGCGGGTGATGTGGAAAAAGCCAAAACGCTGTTTGCGCCGACCCGTCAGTATTATGAGCGCATTGAGCCGATTGCTGAGCTTTTCTCCGATCTCGACGGCAGCATTGATGCCCGCGAAGATGACTACGAGAAGAAGGCAGCCGATCCTAAGTTCACCGGTTTCCACCGTCTGGAAAAAGCCCTGTTTGCGGATAACAGCACCAAAGGCATGGCGGACTACGCGGATAAGCTGAATAAAGATGTGAAAGATTTGCAGGTGCGCATCAGTGAACTGGCCTTCCCGCCAGCTAAAGTGGTTGGCGGCGCGGCCGGTCTGATTGAAGAAGTGGCCTCCAGTAAAATCTCCGGTGAGGAAGATCGCTACAGTCGTACCGACCTGTGGGACTTCCAGGCCAACATTGATGGCGCGCAGAAAATTGTTGAGCTGCTACGCCCGATGGTGAGCAAAGCGAACCCGCAGTTGCAAGCTAAGGTTGACGCTAACTTCAAAAAAGTCGATGCAATCCTGAGCAAGTACCGCACCAAAACCGGTTTCGAATCCTATGAGAAACTGACCAGCGCCGACCGTAACGCGCTGAAAGGACCGATCACCGCGCTGGCGGAAGATCTTTCGTTACTTCGTGGCACTTTGGGTCTGGATTAATCATGAGTCGTAAGGAAGATGACGCGCAGCCTGCGCGTCGTCGTTTACTGAAAGGTTTGGGTCTGCTGGGCGGCGCGGCGGCGATCGGCGGCGGTTGTCCGTTCCACGCCGCTGCTGCGGACAGCTTTTCGCCGGGTACGGTAACGCCGCAGGCGCGACAGCAGACGCAGCCGTTTTACGGTCCACATCAGGCGGGCATCACGACGCCCCAGCAGGCATCGATGATGCTGGTGGCATTTGATTTGCTCAGTAGTGATAAAGCGGAGCTGAAGCGTCTGTTCCAGCTACTGACCCAGCGTATCGCCTTTCTCACCACGGGAGGGCCGGCACCTGCGGTGACTAATCCGCAACTGCCGCCAATGGATTCCGGCATTCTTGGGGCGACTATCGCGCCTGATAATCTGACAATTACTGTGTCGGTCGGCCATTCGCTGTTTGATGAACGCTTCGGTTTAGCGCCTCACAAGCCGAAAAAATTGCAGCCGATGACGCGCTTCCCCAATGATTCGCTTGATGCCAGTCAGTGTCATGGCGATCTGCTGCTGCAGATTTGTGCTAACACGCAGGATACGGTGATTCATGCTCTGCGTGACATCATCAAGCATACGCCTGACCTGCTGGGTGTACGCTGGCGACGCGAAGGTTTTATCTCGGACCACGCGGCACGCAGTCAGGGGCAGGAGACGCCGATCAATCTGCTGGGTTTTAAAGATGGCACCGCCAACCCGGATACGCACAATCCTGCTCTTATGAACCAGTTGCTGTGGGTGACCGCCGATCAGGATGAGCCTGTCTGGGCGCGCAATGGCAGCTATCAGGCAGTACGACTTATTCGCTTTCACGTTGAAATGTGGGACCGCACCCCACTGGGTGAGCAGCAGACTATCTTTGGTCGCGAGAAGCTGAGCGGCGCGCCACTGGGCATGCAGCATGAACATGACGTGCCGGATTACGCGCGTGATCCGGATGGTGAGGTCATTGCACTGGATGCGCACATTCGTCTTGCGAACCCCCGCACACCTGAGACCGCCAGTAGCCTGATGCTGCGACGTGGCTACAGCTACTCTGCGGGTATCTCTGCATCCGGGCAGCTTGAGATGGGATTATTGTTCGTCTGCTACCAGCACGATCTGGAGCGTGGTTTTCTCACGGTGCAGCAGCGTCTCAACGGTGAAGCGCTGGAAGAATATATCCGTCCTTTTGGCGGTGGTTACTTCTTCGCTTTACCCGGAGTTGCCGACGCCAGCCATTATTTAGGACAGTCGCTACTGGAGACTTGATTAATTTTTGAACAATGCGGGCGGGCCTGTCTCATGCCGCCCGCGGTTTACCACTTTCAGGTATTATTGGCTAAGTTTTTACTGAGATTTACCGGGTGCCGGGTGTATATAAAATATGGTAATTGACTGAAATGTAGAGATTTTACATTTTGCCTTAAAAGAAATACTTACCCGCGATTAGCAATTCCTTTGCCAGCAGGTAAAATTACTGTTGCAAAGGCCCAACAAAATGGTGCAATTTATTAAACAGGCGTAATCGTATGTGTTGATGTATCACACTGGAGTTCGCGAATGGGTCGAGTCTTTAATGGAAAGTCACTGTCACTAAATAAATTGCGCCTGACCGCGAGGGCAATTCTGCCTCGTTATTTCTCCCTTCCTTCAACCATTTCTTTTGTCTTATCGCATCCTGTTTTATCCGGTGTTCAGCCACGTCATTGTGTTGCTGCATACCCATTATCCTGTCCTGTCATGGCTCTAAAGGAAGCCAACTGAAACCTCTAAAGCGTTCACGTAATCGCAACGGGTCAACGACCTCGCGCGGGAAATGAAACCAACTGAAAGGTGCCACTATGGGAAGACAGAAAGCAGTGATCAAAGCGCGTCGTGAAGCAAGAAGAGTGCTTCGCAGTGACTCTCGAAGTCATCGTCAGCGCGAAGAAGAGTCGGTCACTTCGCTGGTGCATATGAGCGGACTGGATGCAATTGGCATGGCGCGTGATACGCGTGACCGGTTACCGATTGAGGCCCGTAATGAAGCTCAGGCGCACTATCTTAATGCCATAGGAACGAAACAGCTGATCTTCGCAACCGGTGAAGCCGGATGCGGTAAAACCTGGATCAGTGCTGCGAAAGCAGCTGAGGCCCTGATTAATAAGGATATCGACAGGATTATCGTTACGCGCCCGGTACTACAGGCTGATGAGGATCTGGGTTTCCTGCCCGGTGATATTTCTGAGAAATTCGCCCCTTATTTCCGCCCGGTTTATGACATTCTGGTTAAACGTCTTGGCGCATCATTTATGCAATATTGTCTGCGTCCGGAAATTGCCAAGGTAGAGATTGCGCCTTTCGCCTACATGCGAGGCCGCACTTTTGAAAATGCTGTGGTGATTCTGGATGAGGCGCAGAACGTTACCGCCGCGCAGATGAAAATGTTCCTGACCCGACTGGGCGAAAACGTCACAGTCATTGTTAACGGCGATATTACCCAGTGCGACTTGCCCGCTGGGGTGCCTTCCGGTCTCGCGGACGCGCTGGCGCGTTTTGAAGAGGACGAGATGGTTGGCATTGTGCGCTTTGGCAAAGAGGATTGTGTGCGTTCTGCGCTGTGTCAGCGCACCCTGCACGCGTATAGCTAGCGTTTGATTGAGTAGAAGTGTAGCGCCCAAACCCGGCTTCGGCCGGGTTTTCTTTTCAGGCAATCCCTCAACAGAATTCATTCTCATCTAATAAGTGATTTCACTCTCATTTTCCCATGAAACCGGTTGCATGAAATATCTCGCAGGATACCGTGAAACCGGTTGCATGGCAGGTTTCCAGATTGCCATGCAAATATTTTCACTTTTTCAGACGGTGTAGTCAGTGACAATGAAAGGGAAAAAATATGACAGGCATCAGGGATTACAATAAGTTAGCAAGCGATATTCTTCATGAAGTTGGTGGGCAAGAGAATATCCAAAGTTTTACCCGCTGCGCCACGCGTTTAAGGCTGGTGCTTGTTAAAACGCCCGCTGAGGCGAAGCGTAACGTGCAACGTCTGTCAGGTGTCATTGCCGTAGTTGAGAGTGGCGGGCAGTTTCAGGTTGTGATCGGTACCCATGTCGCCGATGTGTTTAATGCAATGTCCGGCCTGGTTAAAGAGACAGGAACACCGAAACAGCTGGGAAAAACACGCAAACTGGATGCGGTCATTGCCACGATGTCGGCGGTATTTGCGCCTATTGTTTATATTCTTGCAGCGGCAGGTATCCTTCAGGGACTGCTGATTGTTCTGGGTTTGATTAATGTTGATATTAAAACAACCGGTACATTTGCTGTACTCAACTTCATGTCCTGGACGCCGTTTGCTTTTTTGCCCGTATTTATCGCGATTACGGCCGCACGGCATTTTAAATGTAACCCGTTTATTGCTGTCCTGTGTTGTTGTGCGTTAATTAGTCCGGACTGGACTTCGCTGGCAGCGCGCATTGCCGGGGGAGAAAGCATCAATTTCCTTTTCTTCCCGCTTTCTGAAACAGTTTATACCTCTTCAGTTTTACCTCCCTTGTTTCTGGTTTGGGCACTCTCCTGGCTTGAACATCGTGTAGTCAGGTGGTTACCAGAGGTCATCAGTCCGCTTTTTACCCCATTAATCTGCTTTGTGGTGATTGTGCCGCTGACTCTGATCGTTATTGGTCCGATTACCACATGGGCGGCTTTGGCGGTAGCAAATGGCTATAACGCATTGTTCCATGCTGCGCCCATGCTGGCCGCCGCGGTAATTGGAGGCATCTGGCAGATAATCGTTATTTTTGGCGTTCATTGGGGTATTACGCCCGTCATTATGGCGAACTTCGATACGCAGGGTCATGACTCCTTCCAGGCTTATCAGACTATCGCGGTTATCGGTCAGATGGCGGCAGTGTTAGGTGTCTTTCTGAAAACCCGCAACGCGCAGTTAAAAGCAACTTCGCTCTCTGCCGGCGTCACCGCTATTTTTGGCATCACTGAGCCGGCGATTTATGGCGTGACATTGCGCTTTAAAAAACCCTTTATCTGTGGCTGTATTGGCGGGGCAATTGGTGCCGTTGTTGCCAGCCTGTTCGGTAGCCTTTACTACGCGTATGCTGCACTGCCGGGTCTGTTTACGCTGGTTAATGCCATCAGTCCTGATGCGCCGATGTCGTTTATTGGTGAGCTTGCAGGTGCGGGTACGACAATAGTGCTGACTATTTTGATGGTGCAGTTTGTAGGCTTCGACGATCCCATCGATGAAGAAGAGTCTGCGCCTCTGGCATCCACCCCGCAGGCAACATCCACAGCGGCGAGTGGTCAGGCGATTGATATTCTAAGCCCGTTAAAAGGAGAGGTCCTCGCGCTGGAAAGTGTTACTGATGAGGTCTTTGCCGGTAAGGTGATGGGTGACGGTATCGCCATTAAGCCGGCCGCGGGAAAAGTGGTGGCACCCTGTAATGCGAGGGTGGAATCCCTGATCGCTTCCCATCATGCCATCGGGTTATTGTGTGATAATGGCGCCGAATTGCTGATCCATGTTGGATTAAATACGGTCGAGTTGCAGGGGCAATATTTCCGACCGTTGGTAAAAGAGGGGGATGTTGTTAAAGCAGGTACGCCACTTCTTGAATTCGACAAAGACTGCATTGAACGTGAAGGCTATGACCTGACAACACCCGTCCTGGTGGTGAATAGCGAAGACTTTATTTTAACAGAATATCAGTCTCAGGGTCCCATCGGGCCAGGGATGCCGCTGATGTCTATGACACAAAGAGAGGGGGCTGGGCGCGCACAGGTTAAATGACCCCGGTTTTAGTCGATACGATTAATGTGTATCTCACTTTACAGCCTGGTTCAGCCTGGGTGGTTTAAGCCATCCAATGATTGAGGTTCCTTAATGGTCACAATACAGGACATCGCCAGGGTGGCTGGTGTATCAAAAGCCACCGTATCGCGTGCGTTAAGTGGCAAGGTTTTTGTGCGCGAAGAGGTGAAAGCCAGAATTATGCAGGCTGTAGCTGATACGGGTTATCGACCTAATCTGCTGGCACGAAACCTTTCTACTAATAAAACGCATTCGATTGGGCTGGTTATCACTAACGGATTGTACAACGGGCCGTTTTTTTCAAGCCTGGTTTATCAGGCGGCAACGCTCAGCGAGAAACAAAACCGTCAGCTGGTGCTCGCGGACGGTAAACACAGTGCTCAGGACGAGCGCAATGCGATTGACTTACTTATTGAGCTCCGTTGCGAAGCGATTATGCTCTACCCCAAGTATCTTTCAGTCAGTGAGCTGGATGATATTGTCGATAAAATTCAGACGCCGATAGTGGTCATTAATCGTGAACTCATCAGAAATCGACGCCACTGTGTGTTCACCGACCATCAGCGCAGTAGTGAAGAGATGATGGCGCATCTGTTGGCGCATGGGCATACCCGGATTGCGTTTATATCGGGATGCAATGATTCACCGACAGGTGAGCGTCGTTTACAGGGCTATCGTAATGCACTACTGAACGCGGGGATCGACCCGGATCCGCAATTAGTGGTGCAGGGTAGCTGGAGCACAGAGAGTGGATACGACGCCGGACTCCAGCTATTAGCGCGCAATATTCCGTTCACCTGCGTGCTGGCGGCCAATGACGACATGGCCATTGGTGTGGCAAAAGCGTTTCAGGACGCGGGCAAAACTATACCTGGCGATATTTCACTTGCCGGGTTTGATGACTCAGTGATTGGAAAGTATTACACACCCTCTCTAACGACTGTTCGTGTGCCTATTGATGAAATGATACAGGATGCGATTAAGATTTTATTGCATCCCGATGAGAGCGTCCCGTCTTCTCATCAGGGAACGCTGGTAAGCCGGGATTCAGTGACGCCGCAGGCTGTGGCGGTGTGATGCTGGTGGCAGGCGCCAGGACTTGTGTCTGCCAGGCGTTAATTTTAGGCTGTGACTGTGCATTTAAAAGGTGTGCGGCTCTCACAATAACCGTCATTCAGGCTCTTCTTCAGAATGTGGTGGTGAGAGGGGGATTGATTCGCTGCGCTCACCCTTCGGGCAGCGTCGCAGGCTCCGCTGTCCAGCGGGCATGGCCCGTTGTCGAACCCCGGCGGGGGTTCTCATACCCCTCTCTCTTTGCAATATGCAAAAAAAAAGCCTGAACAAACGTTCAGGCTCTTCTTCAGAATGTGGCGGTGAGAGGGGGATTGATTCGCTGCGCTCACCCTTCGGGCAGCGTCGCAGGCTCCGCTGTCCAGCGGGCTTTGCCCGTTGTCGAACCCCGGCGGGGCTTCTCATACCCCTCTCTCAGTGCAATATGCAAAAAAAAAGCCTGAACAAACGTTCAGGCTCTTCTTCAGAATGTGGCGGTGAGAGGGGGATTGATTCGCTGCGCTCACCCTTCGGGCAGCGTCGCAG
>Ga0308170_10000830_pt1 | contig 34521 bp, 23 predicted proteins | sample PhyBR2_2_FD_202136 | JGI IMG/M metagenome (GOLD analysis project Ga0308170, IMG submission 202136) | Phyllosphere microbial communities from UC Gill Tract Community Farm, Albany, California, United States - DLSLSB.R2 | ecosystem: Host-associated > Plants > Phyllosphere > Unclassified | place...
GGCAGGTTGTGAATCGGGGATTCCATGCGAGGCTCCTGAGCATAGGACGGGGGGTTGGGTTCTTTCCCGCAGTCTAGCCCTGAATGACCGCCAGACTGATCAAAATTCAATCAACCCACACCTCGACTAGACTTTGAATAAACATCCCGACGAATACACGTTGCGGAGGGTCCTGTGAACATTCACTGGTTGACGGTTGCGCTGCTGGCGATCAGCGGACCTGTGCTCGGCGCCGATGGTTTCATGCTGCCAGGCACCGATCCCCTCGGGTTCTGGCTGATCGCCGTGGGCGCGACCTTACTGGTCTTCGAGGCGGCCCTGCCCAATTACGGGGTTGCGGGGCTGGGTGGCATTGTCCTGTGTGTGATTGGCGCGGTCATCCTGACCAACGCCGACGTACCGGTTCCCCTGATGATCGGCCTGGGCCTGATCAGCGCATTGCTGCTGATTGTCCTGTTGGTCCGCGCGTTGAAAACCCGACCGCGCCAGTCCGTCAGCGGCGACGCCACGCTAGTGGGCAACGTCACGGCGGTCGCCGCGTTGCAGGCGGACAATCATCACGGCTGGGTCCAGTTGGAAGGCGAGCGCTGGCAGGTGGCAAGCGCCACGCCGATGCGACCCGGGCAGGCGGTGCGGGTCATCGCCCGCAAGGGCTTGCTGCTGGAAGTGGCCCCCGCTGATTCGCAAGGAGTCTGAAATGGGTATGCAAATCGGTTTTACGATGCTGTTGCTGCTAGTGATCGCGCTGGCGGCATCGACGTTCCGGATCCTGCGCGAATACGAGCGCGCGGTGGTGTTCCAACTCGGCCGGTTCTGGCAGGTCAAGGGGCCAGGGCTGATCCTGTTGATTCCAGTGGTACAGCAGATGATCCGCGTCGACCTGCGCACCATTGTGCTCGACGTGCCGCCCCAGGACGTGATTACCCGGGACAACGTCTCGGTGAAGGTCAACGCAGTGCTGTATTTCCGCGTGCTCGACCCGCAGAAGGCAATCATCCAGGTGGAAAACTTCCTCATGGCCACCAGCCAACTGGCCCAGACCACGTTGCGCGCCGTGCTCGGTAAACACGACCTGGACCAACTGCTGGCCGAGCGCGAGCAACTGAACAGTGACATCCAGCAAGTGCTCGATGCCCAGACCGATGCCTGGGGCATCAAGGTGGCGAATGTCGAGATCAAGCATGTGGACCTCAACGAGTCGATGATCCGCGCCATCGCCCGACAAGCCGAAGCCGAGCGGGAACGGCGGGCCAAGGTGATCCATGCCGAAGGCGAGCTGCAAGCCTCGGAAAAACTCACGCAAGCCGCCGAAATGCTTGGCCGCCAGCCAGGCGCGATGCAGTTGCGCTACATGCAGACATTGGGGGCGATTGCCGGGGACAAGACTTCCACCATCGTCTTCCCGCTGCCGATCGAGCTCCTCAAGGGGATGGCGGAGTTGTCCGCCAACAAGTCGTGATGCCCACCGAAAAAACGGCGACACCGCCCCCACAAAATGCATGCTCAAAAGATCCTCAACGTCTCAAGCGCCTCGTAAGGCCCTTGCGCCCATTGCATGACCCGCTCGCGCAATAACGCCGAGGCCTCCCGGCGCTTGTCCTCGCTATCGCCAGCAAACACCTGCATCGGTTGCTTGGCATGGCGCTCCACCCTGGCGAACGCTTGTCGGGTTTGTTCGTCATCCAGGCCAAAAAAGGTCGCGAGCCTGCCCGCCATCGCCTCGGGCAGTTCGGCGTAGTTCACAGCAACCCCGGCAAAGGCCTGGCAATGCTCCAGCCCCGAGTGCAGCAGCCGGCCCAGGCGTCGCGGGATGAAGTCCTCCTGGCCGCTGAACGGCAACCCATCGTCCAGTACGCTCGCGCCAATCATTCCCGGCACCATGTGCATGCCGGGCCGGCGCAGATGGGAGACCGCGATTTCCAAGGGGTCACGGTACAACAACAACCAGGGCGTGTCGGGAAAGCACTCGCGCAACAGCGGCAGTTCACCGATGTTCCAGGCGTCGAGCTTGACCACCAACCGTTGCTCCGTGCCTCGACGGCGCTGCCCATAGGCGGATAGCAATCCCCTGAGCGCCAGGCAGCGTTCAGTGGCTGGAAGGTCGCCGCGCAGCAGCGTATCCAGCGGGGGCGGTTCGGACAAAACGATATGGTCGTCCAGTTGCGCCAGCATCTGGCTGATCAAAGTCGAGCCGCAACGCGAAGCATGAAAAATGAATGCGCTGGGCGCCAGGCCCGGGCTTCGTTGCTGCCAGCGGACAAGGTCGCTCAACGGCGTCTGGCGGCGAAACACCTGGTTGAAGGGCAGGCGCAGGGCGTCTTCCACGGCGTCGCCGAAGAACGGTTGCGACAATCGCGCCTGACCGAACCAGCACCAATCGACACGCCACTCTCCAGCCTCTTGCCAGACACGGATCGGCAGCCAGCCGTCCAGACTCAAGCCTTCCATTGGTCACTCCACTGGCGACGGCCGTTGCGCATGGCCGCCCGTAATTCTTCCCGAGTGAAGTGCAAGCCTTGTCCGGCACCCAGCGCGATGGCGCACTCAACGAACGCCTCCAGCTCGTGCAGGCTTTGCAGGGTCCGTGCGAGTGATGGATCGGCTTCTACGCGTTGCTGAAAACGGGCCAGGTCGCTTGGCCCGGCACCTGGGGTTGGCGTGGTCGGCAGCCCCTCGGCAATCTGCTGTTCCAGCCATGGTCCGGGACGGCAATCCAAGACCAGGTGAATCCGAGCCTGGGCACTGCGGTTCGCCACACGATGGGGTCGCGACAGGTCGAGAAACCAGCACTCGCCCGCCGCCATCGGAATCCGTTGTCCGTCCAGCCAGAAATCCACATCCGGTGGACTGAGCAGCGGAACGTGCAGGCGCAGGTCGGCGTCCGGCCCGCCGAGGTCATAATCGCGATGCTCATGAATGCAGCCGCCGGGCCCCAGCCGCAACAGCCTGGCCGAGACCATAGCCAGAGGCCAATCGCGCAACGCCTCCTGCCAGCGACGATCTTGCAGCCACGGCGCGCGATGCACAGGCTGACCATTTCCCGGGGACAGTTCGGTCAAGGCGTCGGACGCCGAGATCAGCGCCACGCCGCTCCAGTCGCCGCTGTAATAGGCGCTGTTGAAATGCCCCTGCCAGCGCTCGTCTTCAATGGCTGCCAATGCCTGCAACAGCAGCGGCAGGTTCACCGCCACCGGCAGCCGGGAACAGACCGGGCGCGTCATGCCTGCGCCCGGTTATTGAGTCACTGCGGCTGTCTTCGGCAACGTGATATCGCCCTGGGCCCAGGCTGCTTCACGGTTTGCCAGCGCCGTGGCGATCGACTGCACTTGGGTCGATTGCACTTCGTTTGGCAGCGGGTCGAGGCCGGCGCTGGCGAAGATCTGCCCGTAGGCATTGCGCAGGTCGGCGTAGGCCAGGTCGCGGCGCAGGTCAGCCTGCAACGTGTTCAACTCACCCTGGATCAAATCCAGTTCACCGATGCCCGCAGCCTGGTGACGACTGCGCAGCTGGCCCACAATCTGCCCATCGATGTCCGACAACTGCTGGCTGGTCTTGAACTGGCGCACGGCTTCACGATAGTTGGCATTGGCGACATACAACTGCGCCAGCACCGCGATGGACATCGCCTGGCGCCGCGCCGCCGCCACTTCTTCACCGGCCTTGGCCACGTCGATGGCCGCCGGGGCAGAGATCACGTTGAACAGGTTCCAGGTGACTTTCACGCCGTAGTCGGCCCAGCCCTGCTCTACCAGGAACGAGTTGCTGTCGTAGTGTCCGCCAGCGGAAAACTCCAGGCCCGGCAGCAAACGCAGCATGGCCTTGCGGGTTTCGGCGGCGGTGATGCGCGTCTGGTAGTCCTGCTCGCGCAGCTCCGGACGGCTGGCCAAGGCTTCCTGTTCGAGGCGGGCCAGGTCGACCTTGAGTTCCGGGATTTCGTACTCATCCTGGGTCGCCAGGGTCAGATCGGTGCCCAGGGGCAGGTTGATCAGGGTCGCCAGTTCGGTCTTGGCCAGGGACAGTGCCCGGCGCTGTTCTTCGAGCTGGCGGGTGGCCTGGATCAGCGAGCGCTGGTAACCCAGGGCCTGCACCGGGTCGCCGATGCGCTGCTCGCTCATGCTCTGGCTGTTGCCACGCGCCGTCTCGACCCGCGCCATCAGGCTGTCGATCTGCTTGAGCAGACGCTCGGCGGCCATGGCTCGCCAGTACGCCGAACGCACGTCCTGAACGATGGTGTTGATGACCTTGCGCCGGCGCTCCTGCACGATCAGCCGTTGGTCACCGGCCTGCTTGGCGCTGATGTAGCTCACGCCGAAGTCGAGAACGTTCCACACCATGGTCAGGTCCGCCACCTCACGGTCGCGATCCTGGGAGGTCGACGGCTCCAGGGATTGGGTGCCGGTTTTCACACTCTGGCTGCTGGAGGCGTTGACGTTGTTGCGGCCCACATAACCCGCATCCAGGGCCATGCGCGGCAGCATGTCGAAACTGGCCAAGTCCAGCTGACGCTTGGCCAGGGCCTCCTCCATGATCTTCAAGCGGCCTTCAAGGTTGTACTTCACCGCACGGGCCATGGCCTGGTGCAAGGTCAGCGGGCCGCTGAGAGGCTCCTGGCCCTTGTACATATTCTGCAGGTCGGTTCGGCCGCGCTGTTCGCTGACGCTGCGATCGATCGGCTCGCTGGTGACCGCACACCCACTGACCACCAACGCCAGCAGACTCATACCGAATAACTTCTGACTTCTATTCATTCCCTGTACTGCCCCTGGCTGCCCCAATATTTTTAGAATTCAGGCCTGCACTTGGCTGATGCCGACCTGTCGTAACGCGGTTGCCAGGCTGTCGACCTGACGCTGTTCAGTGTCCTTGAGGTGTTGCAGTTGCTGGCCCAGGGTTGGCGCGCCGAACATCCCGCGCAGCCCTTGGGAAACATCGCCGCCCTGGATCGACTGGTTGCCGAAGGCGTCCATCGATTCGCCCTCGGAAGCGGAGTCCTGGTTGAACAGCGTCGAAAGCGTGCTGCTGCCGAACACCCCTCCATCGCCCCCACCAAAGCCCAGGAACCCCTGGCCTGAACCATCGCCGGCGGCGTCGGTGCTGAACACCTGGGAGATATAGCTCGGCGCCAGTTGGCCGCGGTTGATGAAAATATCCCCTATCGGCTTCAGGCCACCGCCGACGTCCCGTTGTTCGAACAGCGGTGGGAAGCCCAACGGCGAGCCAAGGTTGCCCGTGGGAGGGGTGAAGACGACCGGTTGCAGCGGCACCTCGGACGGTGGAATGACCGTGATCGGGTCCGATGTGAGGAAGTCCGGCGGTGGTTTCACGTCGTTAGGCACGACGGTGTCGATTGCGTAATTGTTGGAGACCGCCACGCTGGCGCCGGCGTTGCCCGAAGCGTCACTGACGTTACGGGTGTCCAGGGCGATGAAGTTGCTCGGATCGGTGAGGTTCGCCGTTGGCGTGAACGTCGCAGTCCAGGTCTTGCCGCCGTCGCCACTGGTCAGGTTGGTCAGTTCGCCGTTGGTGACGCTGAGGTCCGACAAGTCGAAATCCGTGACCGCTTCGCTGAAAGTGAAGGTCACCTGGGTCGACTGCCCTACGCTCAGATTCGGATTGGCAACCACGATGGTGGCGCTCGGCCGGGTGGCGTCGAGTGCGTAGTTGGCGGAGATCGCGATACCTGCGCCCGCATTGCCAGCGAGGTCCTGCACATTGCTGGCATCAAGCAGAATCAGGTTGGTGGCGTCGTTGACACCCGCCGTCGGTGTCAGCGTTGCCGTCCAGGTCAGCCCGCCGTCGCTGCTGGCAAGGTTGGACAGCACACCATTGGCGACGCTCAGATCCGACAGGTCGAAACCGGATACCGCCTCGGTGAAGCTGATGGTCACGGTAGTGCTCTGGCCGATGCCCAGGGTGGTGTCGCCAAGCGTAATAGTGGCGCCCGGGCGAATCGTGTCGATGGCGTAGTTATTGGAGTTCACCACACCGACACCGCTGTTGCCCGAGGCGTTGATAACACCGCTGGTGTCCAGGCTGATCAGGTTGCTGGTGTCGGTGATGCTGGTCGCCGGCGTGAATGTGGCTGTCCAGGTGACGCCGCCATCGGTGCTGCTCACATTGCTCAGCGTGCCGTTGTTCACGCTCAGGTCGGTATTGTCAAAACCGCTGACCGCTTCGGAGAACGTGATGGTCACCAGCGAGGTTTCCCCTGCCTTGAGTGCGCTGTCGGCGACCACGATGGTGGCCGTGGGCACCCGCGTCTCGACCGCGTAATTGGCCGAATCGGTTGTGCCTGCCCCGGTGTTGCCGGCTGCATCGCTCACCCCGGTATTGTCCAGGGTGATCAGGTTGGTCGCGTCGGTTACCCCCAGGGTTGGCGTGAACGTTGCCGTCCAGGTCAAGCCGCCGTCGCTGCTGCTGACCGCGCTCAGGGTGCCGTTGGCGACACTCAAGTCGGCGTTGCTGAAGCCGGTCACCGCCTCGGAGAAGGTAATGGTGACCTGGGCGGTTTCACCCGGTTTCAACACCGAATCGCTCAGCACGATGGTGGCGGTCGGGCGCGCGGTATCGAGGGCGTAATTGTTGGAGTCGGTGGTGCCACTGCCGGCATTGCCCGCCAGGTCGGCGACACCGCCGTTGGCCAGGGTAATCACGTTGCTGGTGTCGCTGATACCTGCGGACGGCGTGAAGGTCGCGGTCCAGGTAATGCCCCCGTCGCTGCTGCTCAGCCCGCTGAGCGTACCGTTGGCGACAGTCAGGTCGGCATCGGTGAAACCTGTCACAGCTTCGTTGAACGTGATGGTCACCAGCGAGGTTTCGCCCGCGGCAATAGCCGTGTCAGCGACGACGATGGTCGCGGTGGGACGCACGGTGTCGATGGCATAGTTGTTGGAATCGGTGGTGCCGACGCCCGCGTTACCCGCGCCGTTGATCAAGCCGGTGTTGTCCAGGGTGATCAGGTTACTGGTATCGGAAATGCTGGCGCTCGGCGTGAACGTCGCCGTCCAGGTGACGCCGCCATCGGTGCTGCCCACGTTGCTCAGCGTGCCGTTGCTGACGGTCAGGTCCGCATTGTCGAAACCACTCACCGCCTCGTTGAACGTGATGGTCACCAGCGAGGTTTCGCCGATGCTCAAGGCCGTATCAGCCACCACGATGGTAGCGGTCGGCACCTGGGTATCGACGGCATAGTTGAAGGAAGTGGTGGTACCGGTACCGGCGTTGCCCGCCGCGTCGCTCACGCCGGTGTTGTCCAGCACAATCAGGTTGGTCGCGTCTCGCACGCCGAGGGTCGGGGTAAAGACCGCCGTCCAGGTAATGCCGCCGTCACTGCTGCTGACGGCGCTCAGGGTACCGTTGGCCACGCTCAGGTCAGCATTGGAAAAGCCCGTCACCGCCTCGCTGAAGGTGATGGTCACCAGTGAGGTTTCGCCAACACTGAGGCTGGTATCGGCCATCACAATGGTAGCGGTCGGCAGTTGGGTATCGACGGCGTAGTTGTTCGAGTCGGTGGTGCCGACGTTGGCGTTGCCGGCCGTATCGACCACCCCGCCACTATTGAGCGTGATCAGGTTGCTGCTGTCGACGATACCGGCGGCGGGGGTGAACGTTGCAGTGAAGGTGATGTTGTCGCTGGTGCTCAGCCCACTCAACACGCCATTGGCAACGGTCAGGTCGGCCAGGGTGAAGCCGGTCACAGGTTCTGCGAACGTAATGGTGACCAACGAGGTTTCGCCGGCAGCGATGGCCGTGTCCGCCACGACGATGGTCGCGGTGGGTCGCACGGTGTCGACCACGTAGTTGTTGGAATCGCTGGTGCCAACGCCTGCGTTGCCCGCGCCGTTGATCAGCCCGGTATTGTCCAGCGTGATCACATTGGTGGTGTCGGAAATGCTGGCGCTCGGTGTGAACGTCGCCGTCCAGGTGACGCCACCATCGGTGCTGCCCATGGTGCCGAGCGTGCCATTGCTGACGGTCAGGTCCGAATTGTCGAAACCGCTGACCGCCGAGTTGAAGGTCACGGTGACCAATGTCGTCTCGCCGATCCCCAACGTGCTATCGGCAATCACGATGGTCGCCGTTGGAACGTTGGTGTCGACTTGGTAGTTGTTGGAGCTGGTGGTGCCGGATCCTGTGTTGCCCGCCCCATCACTGACGCCGGTGTTGTTCAGGACGATGACGTTGGATGTGTCGCTGACGCCAAGCGCCGGGGTGAAGGTGGCGGTCCAGGTGATGCCGCCGTCGCTGCTGCTGACCGCGCTCAAGGTGCCGTTGGCGACGCTCAGGTCCGAGTTGTCGAAACCGCTCACCGCCTCGGAGAACGTGATGGTCACCAACGACGTTTCGCCGACGCTCAGCGCGGTGTCGGCAATCACGATGGTAGCGGTCGGTCGCTGTGTGTCGACACCGTAGTTGTTCGAATCGGTGGTGCCGCTGCCGGCATTGCCCGCCCCATCCACAACCCCACCGTTGTTCAGGGTGATCAAGTTGGAGGCGTCGGTAACCCCAATGCTCGGGGTGAACGTCGCAGTGTAGGTAATGTTGTCGCTGGTGCTGAGCCCGCTCAGGCTGCCATTGGCAACCGTCAGGTCCGCCAGGGTGAAGCCGGTTACCGCCTCGTTGAACGTGATGGTCACCAACGACGTTTCGCCGATGGCGACTGCCGTGTCGGCGACGACGACGGTCGCGGTTGGGCGCGCAGTGTCGATGGCGTAGTTGTTGGAGTCGGTGGTTCCGGCGCCGGCGTTGCCTGCCGCGTCATTCACGCCGGTGTTATCCAGGGTGATGAGGTTGGTGGTGTCGCTGGTGCTGGCGCTCGGGGTGAGCGTCGCGGTCCAGGTGATGCCGCCATCGCCGCTGCTCAGGCCGGTGAGCGTGCCGTTGGCGACCGTCAGGTCGGCGCTGGTGAAGCCGGTCACCGCCTCGTTGAAGGTGATGGTCACCAGCGACGTTTCACCGATACTCAGGGCGTTATCGGCCACGACAATACTGGCGGTCGGACGTTGGGTATCAACGGCATAATTGTTGGAACTGGTGGTGCCCGTACCGGTGTTACCCGCTGCATCCAGCACGCCGGTGTTGGCCAGGACGATGAGGTTGGTGGCATCGCTGATGCTGGCGCTTGGCGTCAGCGTCGCGGTCCAGGTGATGCCGCCGTCGCTGCTGCTCAGCCCGCTCAAGGAGCCGTTCGCAACGGTGAGGTCGGCCAGGGTGAAACCGGTCACGGCCTCACTGAAGGTAATCGTCACCAAGGAGGTTTCGCCGATGCTCAGCGCGGTATCGGCCACCACGATCGTGGCGGTCGGACGCTGCGTATCGATGGCGTAGTTGTTCGAGTCGGTGGTGCCGGTGCCAGCGTTGCCGGAAGCGTCGGCGATGCCGCTGTTGTTCAGCGTGATCAGGTTGGTGGCATCGTTGGTGCTGGCGCTCGGCGTCAGCGTCGCGGTCCAGGTAATGCCGCCGTCGCTGCTGCTCAGACCGGTGACCGTGCCATTGGCGACCGTCAGGTCGGCGGTGGTGAAGCCGGTCACCGCCTCGTTGAACGTGATGGTCACCAGCGAGGTTTCGCCGGCGCTCAAGGCAGTGTCGGTCACGACGATCGTGGCCGTCGGGCGCAAGGTGTCGATGGCATAGTTGTTGGAATTGGTGGTGCCAACACCGGCGTTGCCGCTCAAGTCCGAGATACCGGTGTTGCTCAGTGTCACCAGGTTGGTGCTGTCGGTGACGCCCGCGTCCGGTGTCAACGTCGCGGTCCAGGTGATGCCGCCGTCGCTGGTGCTCAGCCCGGTGAGCGTACCGTTGGCCACCGTCAGGTCGGCGGTGGTGAAGCCGGTCACCGCCTCGGAGAACGTGAAGGTCACCAGCGACGTTTCGCCACTTTTGAGGGCTGTGTCGGTCACCACGATCGTCGCTGTCGGCGCCACAGTGTCGTTGACGACGTAGTTGTTCGAGTCAGTGGTGCCCACGCCAGCGTTGCCGGCCAGGTCCGCAACCCCGGTGTTGTCCAAGGTGATGATGTTAGTGGTATCGGAGATATTGCTCGCTGCTGTCAGGGTACCGGTCCAGGTGATACCGCCATCGCCGGTGGTCAACGTACCGATTGTGCCGTTCTGCACCGTCAGGTCCGCTGCGGTGAGTCCAGTCACGGCTTCGGAGAAGGTGATGGTCACCGCCGACGTGCCGCCGGAGTTCAGGCTGGTATTGGCCACCACGACCGTCGCGGTGGGAGGTGTCTCGTCCGGTACATAGTTGGTGTTAATGGTGCCGCCGTCGCCATAGACGTTGGCCACCGCCCCCGGCGTAACACCCGCGGAGCCGGCACTCGTTCCGCCCACGCCGCTGCCGCCGACGTTGCCGGTCAGGGCCGCAAAGTTGGCGGCGGTCATCAGGATCGAACCCTTGTTCCAGATGGCGCCGACACCGACACCGCCCGCGCCGCCCGCCTGGATGTAACCGCCACCGGCACCGCCACCGCCACCGCCGCCGCCCGCACCGACGTTGCTGGAAATGACCGAATTGCCAATGACTCGCAGCGTCGCGCCAGTGTCGTTGTAGATACCGCCGACAGCCCCGCCACCGGCGCCGCCGATGTCGTTGTAACCGTCGCCACCACCACCGCCACCAATGGACAGACCTCCACTGTTGGCGGTGCCGCCGGCCGAACCGGTGCTGTAGCCTGGATAAGCCGCACCACCAGCACCGCCGGTGGCAGAACCACCTCGGCCGCCGATATTGAAGAAGCCGCCACCGGCGCCGCCCTGGCCAGCCGAGCCGGCGTTACCCGTGGAGTTGAGCGTGTCACCGCCGCGCCCACCGATACCGACGCCAATGGCACCGCCGCCACCACCGGCGCCACCGGCGTATTGCGGCGTCACACCGCCGCCGCCACCACCGCCCGAAGCGGCGTTCGCGGTGACGGTGACATTCTTCAGGCTCAAGGTGCCGGCGTTATAGATCCCGCCGCCCTTGGCCACCAGCGCATCATCGCCACCATTACCACCGTTGCCGGCGGCCATGCCCCGGGTAATCACCAAGCCGTCGAGGGTCGCCGTGGTGCCGGCCGTCACGTTGATGATCTGGGTGCGGTAATTTCCGTCGAGGGTAACGTCGGCCACGTTATCGTTATTGAGGTCGCCGTCGATCGTGACGTTCTTGTTGACGTCCAGCACTTGGGTCAACGAAATGGTCATGCCGGTACTGAACGTCACGATATCGCCGTTCTGGGCAGACGCCAAAGCTGCACGCAAAGAACCAACGCCAGTATTGAGGTTGTTGGTAGCGGTCCAGGTGGCGAGGCCCCATTGGTACTCGCTCATGGCATTGGCCGAGAGCGCGTTGGCGCTTTCGATATTGCCGGTGGCGATTTCCAGGTCCCAATCACCACCAAGGCCGGTGCGATCGTTGGACGCAGCCACGTCTCGGCCGGTCAACTGCGCCAATGAATCGACAAAGTTCAGCCCGCGATCACCTTCAGCGGTGTAGCAACCGTAGATCAGGATATCGCCGCCAGTGTTCATGTCTTGGCCAATCTGCGCCAGCACCTCGCTGCGTGCCTGGACGTTGTCCGCCGACAGATAGCTGTTGCCCAGCCACAAGTCACCGGCGTTACCGTGGGCAATGATCTGCACCGAGCTGACGCCCTGGTGGGTGTCCAGGTAATCAGCGATTTGTTGCAAGCCGTCCTTGCTGGCGTCCAGCTGTACCACCTGGGTGCCGGGCGCGACGCCTTCGAGCAGGCTGGCGGAATCCTTGACCCGGGAATCGACAAACACCACGGACTTGCCCGGCACGGCGGCCTGGGTGGCATCGACCTGTCCCTGCGGGGCATGGTTGTCGGCAGGCTGATCAGCCGTGGGGGTCTTGGCCGCATCGGCCGTGGGATGGGCGTCCGGTTGCGCAGCATCGGCCACCGTCGCCGCTACCGCACCGTCGAACAGCATTCGCGGCTCCAGGGACATGATCATTGGCGATGCCAGGGCTTGTGTGCCCTCGGTTACCCGCGACTTGCCTTTGCTCCACCACATGACGATCACCTGGACTCGGACTTCTAGAACAGCAATGAAAAAAACCGCGGTCAGCTGACGGCGGCGTCGGTTTTCATACGAATGACATTGGCGGCGCTTGCAGACCCATCACGCCAGAACGACAGCTCGGCATATTTCTCGAACAGATCCGGCGGCAGGAGGGTGCGCCGCGCTTGCGGCGCGACCTTGGGCTTGACCTTGTGCAGGCCGGCGACACCCAACGCCTGGTCGAAGGCCGGGGCGTCGTAGGTCAGGTGATCGAAATCGTGTTCGAACCAGGGCTCGCCGATAAAGTCGTACACCAGCCGCATCACCCGTTCCGGCGCCTGGCTCAGCAGGTCGTAGTCCACGATCAGCAGCGACTCGGCGTTCTCGCCGTAATACGCCTCTTTGAGCGCCGTCCAGGCAAACCCCACCAGACGGTTGCGCTGGGCCAGGGTTTCGCAGCGGCTGTAGACGGTGTTGCGCTCGTCATCGTCATTAAATAGCTTGGTGTTCTCGAACGGGTTGGCGCGATAGAGCCGCTCCAGGCTATCGAGCACCCAGGCGACGTTGCGCACGCAGGCGATCGTCTTGGCTTGGGGAAACAGGTCTTGCAACGCGGGCAGGCGGGCGCACCATTGACGATTGGTGTCGAAGATGACCGGTTTATCGGCCTTGTCGGCGTAGTAGGAATCGAAGAGACCGCGCAACAGGCGGCGGCGCAAGTCAGTGTCGATCACCGAACCAAACTCGCTGCCGGCGCTGCATTGCTGCAGGACGCTGCTGAACAGCGTACCGACGGGACTGGTCATGCCGGCATGAAAGCGCGGGTTCTGCAGCAAAATCGCAGAAAGCAAGGTCGAGCCCGAGCGCGGTAGACCTGAAATAAAGTGAAATTGTGACAATCCATTCACCGTGTGTAGTCCCTTTGTACCGCAGAGCGTAGCCGAGGAAACAAAAGTCGCCTAGTAGTACTTTGATATCAAATCCTCGCTAAACCGTAAAAAAGATGGACGGTACAAGCATCCGTTTTTAATGAACCGATTCAGCTGCGCCGCCCCCTTTTCGGTCCATTTTCCCTCGGCAGAAAGAAAGAACCCCGTCTACGCTCAGCCGTGCGTGACCAGGCCAGGGAATGAAGGAGTCAGGCTGATCGCAGACTTGTTCCTCGTGTACGCCAGGTTCCGTCAGACCAATAACCTGAGGGATGAGGATTTTATGGAAGTATTCATGGGCACCATCCAGGCGTTCGGCTTTAACTTTGCCCCCAGGGGCTGGGCGCTGTGCAACGGGCAAACCATCGGCATCGCACAAAACTCGGCACTGTTCTCCCTGCTCGGCGTGACTTATGGAGGCAATGGGCAGACCACCTTCCTGCTTCCCAACCTGCAAAGTCGCCTCCCCATGGGCATGGGCAATGGCGGGGGGCTGAGCCCGCGCGTCATCGGCGAAGTCTCTGGCACCGAAAGCGTCACCGCAACGATCAACAACCTGCCCAACCACACCCACACCCTCACGGGTATCAGCGCCGCAACCACCTTGCAATTGGCAAACCCGGCCAGCAACCCAGTCAATACTCCAACGGCCACCAACTCTTTCATCGGGACCTCGGGCACCGGACCGGGCTCGGCGGCGATCTATTCCGATCAGATAGGTGCGTCTCCCGTGCCACTGCAAGGCGTGACCACCACCGTCAACGGCACGATATCGTCTGCGGGCAACGGCTTGCCCATGTCGGTCATGAACCCGTTCCTGGCGATCAACTTCAGCATCGCCCTCGAAGGTATTTTTCCGACCCGCAACTGATGACCCGCCGGAGGGCTTCGGCCCTCCGGTCTTGTGGAGTGTCGATATGCTGCAACAGGTTCAGAGCCACCACTTCCAACCGCTTCTAGGCCAGACCAGCAGCCTGACCCTGCCGGACGGCAGCCGCCTGGCTGTACGCTTCGAGCACCTCGAGCAAACGCCTCGGGCGAAGATGCCGAACGCCGAACGCGTGCCTTTCGGCGTAGAGCTCAACAGTTTGCAGAGCACCGAATTCGTGGACGGGCTGTGTTCACTTGAGGTGCCAGAAATCGGAAGGCTCGAAGGAGTGTTCGTCTCGCGGGTACCGGCAGCGGGACGGGACCCGGCCATGGGGTATTTTTATATCGCATTCAACTGAAGAAACGCTGATTCCCTTGTGGGAGCGGGCTTGCTCGCGAAGACGGAGTATCCGGCGAGAATTCCTCTACTGACACACCGCCTTCGCGAGCAAGCTCGTTCCCACATTGGACATGTAGCGAGTCAGGAACGGCTCAGTTCCCCTTCGGATACCAGACCAACCGCTCCGCCGCCGGGTTGCGCTCCTGCACTTCGAAGCCCAGCGCCAGGTAGTGTTGGCGGGCCTGGGGGTTGCTGGCCCAGACCACGGTCGCCACCGGGCAGCGGATCTGTTGCGCCGCTTTTTGGACCCCTTGCAGCACCGCTCGACCGAAGCCCTGGCCTCGAGCCTGGGGGATGAAGGCCAGGTACAGCACCCGAATTTCATTGGGACCGAAATCGGCGCTCAAGGCGCCTATAGCGCTGCCGAGCTTTTCCACGACGTAATGCATGGCGTCGGGAAAATGCTCACCCAGGCCTTGCTCCTGCACTTGGAACTGCTGGGCGATAACCTGCTGCACTTGCTCTGGCTCGCCGTCGATCCATTGCAGGTCCGGCCGCGCCGCTTGGTAAAGGCTCTGCAAGAACGGACCATCGCTGACCCGCGATGGACGTACCACCAGCCCCTCTGCCGCCACTGAATCCATGCTGCCTCCCTTAGAAACCGCTTTCCCTGACACCCAACGCCGCCAATCGACGCCAGGCCGCTCCGAGCACCGACTCACCCTTGCCCTGCAACACCACCACGCCACGCAGCGGTTGCACCGGGGCGGGCGTGTCGTCGATAGCACTCAGGCGCACGCCATATTGCGCCTGCACAGGCTCCGCTCGTTGCTGTGAGTCGCGGCGCACGGCAATCGGTCCGTGATGGTCGGACGTCAGCGCCTGCTGCTCGACCCAGGCTACGCCGTTGTTGTCGATTTCATCCAACTGCACCGCAATCGAGGTGTGCATCGGATCGTCGGCGATGAACCGCCCCGTGGCACCGGCACCGACCCGCCAGAGCTCGGCTTCGGTCAGGTAACCGCGCAACCGGGAATCGGTCTGCACCACCCGCGCCAGCGACTGCGTCGGTGACAACCAGCGCCCCACTGCCAGTTGCGGCAGCAAGTCGCGCACCTGCCCGGCGTGGGGCGCACGCAGCAATAAGCGCTCACGCTGGGCGACCAGCCCACGGTACTCGGCCACCGCCTCGGCCAGCTGCTGTTCGATGATGCCGGCGTCGGCGGCCGTTTCGCTACGCCCGGCCTGACGACGCATTTGCAATTGCTGGATCTCGATTTCCCGGCGCACGATGGTCAGGCGCGACGCCATGTCCGGCGATTCCAGCTCAACCAGCACATCGCCCTGGGCCACAACCTGGCCGTCATGCACATTCACCTGCTTGACCCGCGCCGCCACGGGCGCATGCAACACGCTGGCGCGACCGGCCTCAAGCATGACCGGCACTTCCACCGCACTGCGCCAGGGCAGCAACAGCGCCAACGCCAACGCCAGCAACACCAGCCCCGTGAACAGCACTCGCGGGCCATGGGCTTGTTCACGACGGCTCCACCATTGCCGCCCTTCATTCACGATGGGCATAAAAATGAACCACACCAATTCGACCATCATCAGAAAAATGCCCAGCACTTTGAAAAACAAGTGATAGACCGCCAGGGCGATACCGAAAAACAGCGCAGCGCGCCACAACCACGAGCCATATCCCCACACCAGCAAGCGGCGGCGCATCTGCGGCGACCAGGCTTCCGGCGCCGCCGTGCCATAGCCGAACAAGGCCTCACGCAGGCGCCAGCGACACAATGCGAATGCACGACCCTGAAGGTTATCCACCGCCCAGAAATCACTGAGCAGGAAATACCCATCAAAGCGCATGAAAGGGTTCAAGTTGATGATCAGCGTGGTGATCCAAGTGGCCGTGGCGAGCATGAATGCCGCCGTGCGCGCCGGCCCGTCTGGCAGCAGCGACCAGGCCAGCAAGGCAATGCAGGCCAGGAGCAATTCCGCCAGGACTCCGCCCGCGCCAATCAGCAACCGAGCCCTGCGATCATTGATCCGCCAGGCATCGCTGACGTCGGTATAGAACATCGGCAGCAGCACCATGAAGGCCACGCCCATGCTCTGTACGCGGCAACCGGCACGCTTGGCCATGAAGGCATGGCCGAACTCATGGCATAGCTTGGCGAAAAACAATGCCACCCCAAACGCAAGGGCACCGCCCAAGCTGAAAAGATGCGGGAACGTCGCCAGGAACCGCTGCCAGTCCCGCGACACCAGGAAAATACCCGTGCCCAACGTCAGCGGGATGCCGTAGCGCAGGACCGAGGGGCCGAACCGCGCCAGCCAAGGCCAGGCTCGGTTGAGAAAAGCGTCTGGACGCCACAGCGGGATCCGGAAAAACAAATATTGATGCAGCAAAATCTGCCACAGGCTCTGACGCTGCGCGGCCGTTTTGAATTGATAGCTGTCGCGCTGTTGCGGGTCCATTGCGCTGATCAGATCATGGCCGCGCAAGAAACCCAGCAACTGCTCCAGGGACTCGCCATTGAGCGGCAGGCCCGGCTCTCGGTTCGCGGCTTGCAGCACCTGCTCCGGATCACCCAAGGACCAGTGGCGAAGCAAGCGCATCGCTGCTGCGCCGAGCTTGAAATAACGGCCGCGCACCGGATCCGCCAGGGTCCACTGGGGCGAACCATCCGGATCCGGGGCCGCCGGGGATAGCTGCAGGTCCGGCCGCAGGCTCGGCAGGCTCACGCTACAGGCCTACGCTCTGGCGCAGGCCGGCCAGTGGTCGGCGCAACAGGTACAGGGCCAGCGGGGCGCGATCGCCAAAAATCTTCGCCGTGCCCCGCAGGCCGATGCGCGGCGCTGTGGCATCGAAACGCGCATCCAACCGATACGCCAGTTGCCCGGCAGCGGTAGGTTGCGCTTCGTAGGCCGAGCGCTCAAGCCAGGCCAGGTGCCGCTGCAACGGGTCGCTGTCGAGAAACAACGCCACCTGCGCACCGGGCTCCAGGGCAATCGCATCGCCCACCGCCAGTTCGATACGCAACTCGGCCTGGTTCGGATCAGCGATTTCCATCAGGCGCTCGCCGGTTTGCACCGGTTTGCCGAGCCAGCGCTCGGCGTCGGCAAACACCGCAATGCCGTCCCGTTCGGCGCGCACTTCGCTGCGCTTGAGCAGCTCAAGCGCGTAGTTGCGCTCGGCACGTTTCTGTTCAACGCGGGCAGCCAGCAAATCAACCTTCGAGCTCGACTCAGCGTCGGCAAACGAGCGCTGGGAGTTGGCCTTGAGTTCCGCCTCGGCCACGCCCAACGCGCGCTCGGCCACATCGGCCTGGGCCTTGAGGCTGGTGCTTTCGAAACGCAGCAGCAGGTCACCGTTCTTGACGGTCTGGTTGGGCTTGACCAGGAATTCAGCGATCACGCCGTCCAGCGGCGCGGCCACCACCTGCCCGCCCAGCGGCACTACTTCGGCAGGCGCCAATACGGACTGACGCACCGGGATCAGCAAACCCAACAGCAGCACCGCCACCAGTGCGACCTGGCGTTTGCGCGTCCAGCGCAGGCGCCACGGCTTGCGCGGTTGCAGCGCCAGCCAGGCATGACTGTAGGTGTCGCCCAGTTGCGACAACAGCACTTGCTCCGACGGGGTCCAGGGCAGGTCACGGGCCAGCCATAAACCGCCGAAAACCTGGCCCTGATGATCGATCAACGGCAACCAGAACACCTGCACCGCCGACAAACTTCGCCAGTCCGCCCGGATGGATTCGCTCACGCCATCGGCAGCGACCACCCGGGCCTGGTTCAGTACGCCCTGCTTGAATAACTGCGCCACCGCCTGCTCGACAAAGGCCACGAACGGCGCGTTTGGCTCCACGGCACTGACACCCGTTACGGCCTGTACCTTGCCGGCGATCAATAACGCGGCGTGGCGAAATCCGAACAGGGCCTGGCCGTCGTTGACCAGGCTATAACTCAGCTGCGCCGGAGTACGCGCAGCCCGGGTCTGGCGTTCGAGATCGAGGAAGCGGGCAAACACCTGTTCGGCGCTGCCCGTTATCGGCGCGTTCACTTGGACTCCGCGAAACGCGCCGTACCACTCATGCCGGACAGCAAGCCGCTGGCATCCGGCACGCTCGCCACCAGCAACAAGGTCTGGCTACCCTCATCAATGCGTGCGCCCAGGCGCTTGACGGTCGCTTGCAACGGCTTGCCCGTTTCATCGGGAATAAACGTGAAAGGCTGGCCGGGCTTGAGCCGGTCCATCCAGCGTGAAGGCACCAGCAGATGGATTTCCAGGGTGCGGTTGTCGACCACATCCAGCAGCGGCGCGCCGGCTGCCACGCTTTCATAGCGCTGGACCTTGCGCGCCACGACTTGCCCATCGAACGGAGCGATCACGCTGCAGCGCTTGACCTGGACCTGGTAAACCTGGGACTGGGCCTGGGTTTCATTGAGCCGGGCTTCGGCCCGCGAGACCTCGAAACGCCCGACCGATTTCAGCTCCGCCAATTGCCGGTTATGGGCCAGCTCTTCACCGGCGCCGCGGCTGGCCGCCTGCGCCGCATTGAGCTGGGCCTGGTACGCCGAGCAATCGAAACGCGCCAATGTGTCGCCCTTCTTGAACGACTCGCCCTCGCTGAACGGCAACTCGACGATTCGCCCGGCCAACTCGCTGGCCAGCACCGCCTGGTCCCGCGCACGCAACACGCCTCGCGCCTCATTGCCACCCGAGGCACTGGCCGCAACGTTGTTGCCCAGCAACGGATCATCTGCCACAGGCGTTTGCGCCTGGACGCCGCACGTTACAAAGGCCAATCCCACAACCCAACTACTCAAACGTCGCATGACCGTTACTCCCTGACGGATGGGCGGAGTCTACGACAGCGGTGGGGGGCGTCAAGGGAGTTGCGGTGAAGAGATCGTAGATTCCCATGGCGAGGGGATTTAGAGGCCACCCAACCTTCAGGCACACACACCATCCCGTGGCGAGGGAGCTTGCTCCCGCTGGACTGCACAGCAGTCCCAAAACCTGACGCCTTGGTGTATCAGGCAGATCGCATTCACCGGCTTGGGGTCGCTGCGCAACCCAGCGGGAGCAAGCTCCCTCGCCACAGGTTCTGTGATCGACGCAGATCATGTTGCCGACTGCACCAACGTCAACTCCCCATCCCGATACAACACCTCACGCCCCAGCCACGTCACATCCACGTGAGGCAGTACCGCCGATGGTTTTCGCAGTTCACGCAACAAGGTCGACCCATGGGACAAGCGTCCGCCCATGCGCGCAATCACGGCCCGGGCGCTTTGATAGTGTGCGTGGCGGCCAGGGTCCAGAGTGTCTTCAAGGAGAATGTCCTCACCGAGAATTCCCTGGGCCTGCCCCGGGTAGATCAGGAAGCCACTCGCCTGCTCGGTGCCTTCGCGACCGTCCTGCCAGAAGCTGCCGGCGCGGCTGCGAATGTCCGGATGCGGCGCAAACCAACGCGCCCGGTCGGCAGTTGGCATAGCGTGGTGCAGGCGAAAGAAGATCCGCATGAGGTTGTCGCGATACCATTCGCGCACTTGCAGGTAGTAACCGCGCAGCCCCGGCAGGCCGGTCGAATGGGCCAGGCGAATCACCAAGGGCCATTGAGGGAAGGCTTGCACGGGCAACTCGGTGGGGACCGGACGTGGCGTCGCCGGATCGGTTTCCCACGGCAGGCGATGCGGGCTGTGTTCAAGGTCATCGTAGGCAGTGGGCGGTCGCCCCAGCAGGTCGCCGCCGCTGCTGGCCAACGCGCTGGCGATGCACAGGTTTCCCTGCACCACAAACACATAGAAGCGGGTGAACCAGTCGGCCAATTGCTGGCCGTCGGCGCCTTGCCGGGTGAGTTCGAGCAACTCCCGGTCGAAGCGCCGCAGGCCGTGTTCGAGGGTCAGCAGATGTCCGCGAGCGATGCGCTGCATACGCAAGAACAACGGCAGCGAACGCAGCAGACGCAGCGGTCGCCAAGGCAGATGCGGTGTCGCGCCGCCGACCTCGCCCGCATAGCTGCTGGCACTGATGCCCCAATCTGCCAATCGAGCGAGAAACAGATCGTTGTTGATGTACGAAGCGCCGCCAAACACGGCCGTGAACGGCTCGTTGTTCTGCAATACTCGTGAATCCCAACGGGCCATGATCGCCGGAATGCTCGCCGCCGCGCGGCGCTGGGCGTATTCGACCAGCACGCTGGGTTGTGGCGGCAGGATCTCGGCGATGTTGGCGGCGGTCAGGTGGCGGCGCCAGCCGTAGTCGCTGATCGGCCGATACTGCAACAACCACAGCTGCGTGCCATCCCAGGCCCATTCAACGTCGCCAGGCACGTAGTGAAAGACCCGCAACACACCTTGCAGGAAACGCCACAGCGTGTCGGCGGTGAGGCCATGGGCGGGCTTGAAGGTGTCGCTGCTCCACGCCGCGCCGAGGCGGGACATGATGGCGCGCTCAGGACTTGCCTGACCGTCGGCCAACGACTCCAAGTGACCCTCGACCCATTCCAGCTCGACAGACAAGTGACGCACGAACGCAATCCCGGACAGCCTGGGCGTGATGAAGCGCTGCACCACGACTTCCTCGACGCCCGCCGCCGTCAATTCGGCGATGCGCGCTGGCACGTTGTGCGTCGGCTCGCGCAGGAACGTGGTGCTCAAGCCCGCATTCGCCGCGTCGGCCTGATCTTCACCGTAGCTGGACGAGCGCACCGCCCAGCTGGCGCCGGTTTGGCCGTCGAGAAACGCCGGCAAGCGCGGGTCGTGGCAATCGTTGAGCGACAGCGCCGCCGGCACCGCTTGCCCGGCCAGTTCCGCCAGCCGCAAGCGCCCACCTTTGGTATGGGCGACGAACCCACGCTCGCCCGACTCCAGCCACGCGGCGAACTCGGCCGGTGCGTCAATCCACGGGTAGTGACCCCAGCCGGATTTCAGGCTGATGGTCAGATCGGCCCGGGCCAGAATGGCCGACCAGGCGGCCGCCTGCTCGATGCCCAGTACCTTGTCCTGATCGCCCCAGACCAGTTCCACCGGGTCGGTGATCCACTCCAGCAGCGGCAGTGCGGTATCCGCACGCAGCTGATCCCAGAGCGGCACAAAGGCGCGGCAGCGGGCGTATCCGGCGCCCATGCGTTGATACTGCGCGGGCGTCCAGGTCTGGCGGGAGAACTTGTGGGCAAACAGCGTCGGCTTGTTCGAGAGCAGCCAATGAATGGTCTTGCGAATCGGCAGCGGCGACATCAACGCCGGCAATCGCCGCTGCCATAAAAATGCGCCCACCGGCGCCAGCAACACGCTGCGGCAAAAATGCCCGGGCTGGCGTTGCAGCGCATGCAGCACTAGCAACGCGTTCACCCCCACCGCCATGATTGTGCTGCCCCTGACCGTTGCCGACAGGAGCGCTTGCGCATAGGCCGCAAGGTCTTCGCAGGGGGCTCGTGGGTTGTTGCCGAATCCCGGCAATTCCAGCGGCATCACATCGTAGGCTTCGAAGTGCGGCAACGCGTCGTCCCACCAATCGGCCGCGCTACCGTTGCCGGCCAGCAGGTACATCCGGGGCTTGCTCATGGATGCTCCTCAGGCCAGGTCGCGCAGGGCGGCGTCGAGGGTCGGGTAACGGAACGTATAACCGGCCTCGGTGAGACGGTTTGGCACCACCCGTTGTCCATCGAAAAACAACTGGGCCATTTCCCCGGCCAGGAGCCGCACGGGCGCGGCGGGAATGTGGAACCACACCGGGCGCTTGAGAATCTTGCCGACGCGTTCAGCGAACAGCGCCTGGCTGACCGTCTCCGGCGCTACCAGGTTGTAGGTACCGTTCATGCTGTCGTCACCGAACGCACGAGCGATGACCGCAATAACATCATCGCGGTGCACCCAACTCATGATCTGCCGACCATCGCCCATCCGCCCACCGAACCCCAGGCGAAACGGAATCAACAAGGGCAGCAATGCGCCGCCCGGGCCAAACACAACGCCCAGGCGCATCACCACCTGCCGCACACCCAACTCGGTCGCGGGCAATGCTGACGCCTCCCAACCTGCACAGAGTTCAGCCATGAAACCGTCGCCGCGGGTGGCGCTTTCATCGAGGCTTTCGCTGGCGTCGCGCACGCCGTAGAAACCGATGGCCGAGGCCTGGACCCACAACGCCGGTTTGTGTCGGGCATTCTTCAGCCACGTCATCAACGCTTCAGTGGTATTGACCCGGCTGGCGATGAGTTGCGCCTGGCGTTTGGGGCTCCAGCGCGGACCGGCCACCGGGGCGCCCGCCAGGTTGATCACAACATCGAAGGTTTCGTCGTGGCCCAGTTTGCTCAACGAACGCAGGCAACGGGCGCGGCCGTCGAACAGATAGGCCGCTTTCAAGGGGTCGCGGGCCAACACGCTGACCGTATGCCCGGCATCAAGCAGTTGATTGACCAGGGCTTCGCCGATAAATCCGGTGCCGCCGGTCACCAACACACGTTTGTAAGCGCCACCGGCGAACGGATTGGCCGGCTTGCCATCGCGTTGCATGCGCAGCGCCGCCAACCCGTCTCGGATACCCGAGGCTGTCACACCGATGGCGAACAAGGTCAGCAGCCAGCCACGCCAGCCGAAATCGATCGCAACCAGGCCGGTCGGCAGACTCGCCCACTGCGCCAATTGCACCCCGTACAGCGCGAAGAACGCCCCGCCGTTGACCGCCAACACCGTGTGCATGACGCGCTCGACGGCGGGCAGTTTGCGGCTACGGTCCTCGACCACGAAGTCCCAGAGCGTCAGGCCGATCTCCAGCGCAAACAGCAACCCGATGACAATCGCCCACGCCCCCTGGAAGGCCAGGTGCGCCATGCCCAGGAACAGGATCCCGTAGAAGCACGAGCGCAGGGCGTGGATGGAAAGCTCCAGCCGGGCGCTATGGCGGTAGGGCAGCGCGACGGTGAGTTCGTGGTGATAAAGGGTGTCCAGCGCGCCCAGGATCGCCTGGGCGATCAACAGCGTGATGGCCAAGTCCAGCAATGAAAAGTCAGGCATGGTGCGAATCACTCGACGCGGTGTCAGGCAGGGAGGTGCGGCGGTCGTGGCGATAGAGCCAGAACAGCGGCGGCAGCAATAGCAGCAGTGCAAGGCTGTCGAGCCACAGGTGCGACCAGACCCGGGCCTGGGCGGAGATCAACATATCCTGGGGCGCCCAGAGCAGGATGCCGGCGATTATCCAACCCCAGGGCATGGCGCTTTTCAGTCGATTACCGATGTGCACAAGGGCGAACATGTACAGCGCATAGCTTTGCAACGTGGCGCCGAACAAGGCCAGCCACCAGACCTGTTGTTCGCTGGCCGTGGCAGGCACGGCGGCGGCGCCCCAGAAGGTCTGTTCGATGCTGTGCAGGTAGCCATCGAGCAAGCCCGAATGACCCGCCCAGCTCAGCGTGACACCGGCCAGCAGATGCATCAGCGCGGCGGCGTAGAGCCAAATGACCAGGACTTTGCGCAGGGGGTTTGGAGGGGTTGGCATTCCGTGTCCTGAAGGCTTGCTGGAGGGTCGCAAGTCTAATGGAAATGGCCGAGGGTTTACTTGGATTATTAGGTAGCGTCAGGCTGACATGCCTGTGGTGAATTGAAGACCGTCTTCGCGAGCAAGCCCGCTCCCACACGGGATCTGTGTCGAACCGAAATATTGAGATCAACACCGATCAACTGTGGGAGCGGGCTTGCTCGCGAAAAAGCCCGCCCAGACAACCCAAACCCCATGGCTCAGCGCTGCATCCCCCAGCGCTTCACCGTCACCCGCTCCAAACTGTCGAACACCAAATTCTCCACCAACAACCCAATCAAGATCACCACCGCCAACCCGGCAAACACCTTATCGGTATACAACTCATTGCGGTTCTGGAAGATGTACCAGCCCAGGCCGCCCTTGCCGCTGGTGGCGCCGAAGACCAGTTCGGCGGCGATCAAGGTGCGCCAGGCGAAGGCCCAGCCTATTTTCAGCCCGGCGAGGATCGACGGCAGCGCGGCCGGGATCAGGATGAACAGCACAAAACGCAGGCCCTTGAGTCCATAGTTGCGGCCGGCCATGCGCAGCGTTTCCGATACGCCGAGAAAACCCGCATACATGTTCAGCGCCAACGCCCACAGCACCGAATGCACCAGCACGAAGATCAGGCTGTTCTGTCCGAGGCCAAACCACAGCAACGCCAGCGGCAGCAGGGCGATGGCCGGCAAGGGGTTGAACATCGACGTCAGGGTGCTGAGCAAATCACGGCCCAATTGGGTCGACACCGCCAGGGTGGTCAGGCCAAACGCCAGGACGATACCCAGCAAGTAGCCCTTGATCAGCACCACCAGGGAAATCCACACCTTGCCCAGCAGTTCGCCGCTGAGCAAACCGTCGTACAACGCGCTGGCGGTTTGCAGGAAGCCCGGCAGCAGCAAATCATTGTTCTGGTAACGGGCCACGCCCTCCCACACCACCGCCAGCAGCAACAGGATCAGGCTTTTACGCAGCCAGCCCTGTTGCCAGAGGCGCTGGCCCAGGGGCAGCTCTCGCTCCAGGGGCACATGGGTCAAAGGTTGCAGGTCGACTTCGTATTCTTCGCGCGCGGGCGATAGATGGCTCATGGAAAATCCCCTTAATACGCGATACGAATGTCGGTGAAGTCCAGCTCACGCTCGGCTTCCGCCGGCTGGCCTTCATTGAACAGCAGCCGATGGATGCGCTGCGCGGTGTGCTGGAACGCCACGCCACCGAGGCTGTGCAAGTCGTACTGATGGCTGTGGATCTCTGCCCGCACACGTCCCGGATGGGGTGATAGCAACAGGATGCGATTGCCCACCACCAACGCCTCTTCAATGGAGTGGGTAACGAACAACAGCGTGAAGCGCACCTCTTCCCAAAGCAGCAGCAATTCTTCCTGCATCTTGCGCCGGGTCAGCGCATCGAGGGCGGCGAAGGGTTCGTCCATCAACAGGATTTTCGGTTGCATCGCCAATGCCCGGGCAATGGCGACTCGGGCCTTCATGCCGCCGGATAACGTGTGGGGATACGCATCGGCAAACGCCGCCAACCCGACCTTGTCCAGGTAATGCAACGCCCGCTCCTCGGCCTCGCGACGCTTGAGGGTATGGGACGCCAGCAGCGCGAACATCACGTTCTGCTTCACGGTTTTCCACGGCGGCAGTTGATCGAATTCCTGGAACACCACGATCCGGTCCGGCCCTGGCGCGCGGACGGCCTGGCCTTGCAAACGAATCTCGCCTTCGCAGGGCGCGATGAAACCGCCGATGGCCTTGAGCAAGGTGGACTTGCCGCAACCGGACGGGCCGAGCAAGACAAAACGGTCCGCCGGGTCGACCTCGAAACTCACCTGGTGGGTGGCCCGCACCACACGCTGCGGGGTGCGGTATTCCAGGCTGACGTTATCCACCGACAGCAACGCCGTGCCGGTGGCAGTGGGATTGCTGGCCGCGTGGCCTTGCAATGGCGCGTTCATGACAATCAGCTCCCCTGCAACGGTTTGGCGTCCTGGAAGAAATAGTCCTCCCACGACGCCGGCTTGTTCTTGATTGCGCCGACGCGGTAGAGGAACTCCGCCAGCGGGTAGGTGTTTTTCGGCGTGACGGTGAATTCGATCTGCGGGTTGTCGATGATTTTCAGCAGGGTCGCCCGGTCGATCTTGGCCTTCGTCACGCGCAGGTAGGTGTCCGCCGCCGCGGCTTTGTCCTTCTGTGCGAACTCCGCCGCTTCCGTCAGGGCCTCGACGAACGCCTTGTAGGTCTTCGGGTTTTCATCGCGGAATTTCTCCGTGGCGAACAACACCGTGGGTGAGTTCGGCCCGAGCACGTCATACGAATTGAGCACTACATGGACGCTGGGATTTTGCAGCGCCTGGTCCTGGAACGGCGGGTTGGAAAAATGCCCGGTCAACTCGGTGCCGCCAGCAATCAACGCCGCCGTGGCGTCCGGATGGGGAACGGCCAGGGTGTATTTGTCGAGGCGGTTGAATTCCTTGTCGCCCCACTGCTTCGCGGCGGCGTACTGCAGGAAACGCGACTGCACCGAAACGCCCACCGCTGGTACCGCGATGCGGTCCTGTTCGGTGAAGTCGGCGATGGTCTTGACCTTCGGGTTGTTGCTCAGCAGGTAATAGGGGAAGTTGCCCAGGGAGGCCACTGCCTTGACGTTCTGCTTGCCATGGGTGCGGTCCCAAATCGTCAGCAACGGCCCGACGCCGGCCCCGGCAATGTCGATGGAACCCGACAGCAGCGCATCGTTGACCGCCGCGCCGCCGGACAATTGGGTCCAGTCGACCTTGATGTCGATGCCTTCTTGCTTGCCATATTTTTCGATCAGTTGTTGATCACGAACGACGTTCAGCAGCAGGTAAACGATGCCGAACTGTTCGGCGATGCGAATCTCGCCCTCGGCGTGGGCGCTGGGAGGCGCCACCAGGCTGCCGGCCAGCAAACTGAACCCTAGGCCGATGGCCGCGGCCAGCGGTGCAAAAGCAATGCGTTTGGACATGGTGATTCTCCAAGCTCTTTGCGCCAGGCGCAGCCGATCAGAAAGGGGCGTCGCCCTGGATGGTGGTGCGATACAGCTTGCGGCGCAGATGGCTCGGGCAACCGGCGGCCAAGTGGATCAGCGAACGGTTGTCCCAAAACACCAAGTCATGGGGCTGCCATTGATGGCGATAGATGTTTTGCGGCAGCACGCTGTAGGCATACAGCTCGGCCAGCAACGCTGCACTTTCATCCTCCGGCAGGCCGACGATACGGGTGGTGAAACCCTCGCTGACGAACAACGCCTTGCGCCCGGTTTCCGGGTGGGTGCGCACGATCGGATGGACGACTTCGGCGACCTGGGCCAGTTGCTCCGGTGTCAGCGTTGGACGCCAGTTGCCTTCGAATTTGGTTTCGCTGTAGCGCGCCGTGTAGGAATGCGCCGCCGAACGGCCTTCCACCGCCTTGCGCAACGCTTCGGGCAAGCCTTCCCAGGCTTTGTGCATGTCGGCAAACAGCGTGTCACCGCCTTCGCTTGGCAGCTCCTGGGCATGGAGCATCGAGCCCAGGCTGGGGAGCTCTTTGTAGGAGAGGTCCGAATGCCAGAATTTTCCAGCGTCACCGAGGCCGATGGATTGGCCGTTTTCGATGATGTTGGAAACGATGAGGATTTCCGGATGCCCGGCCAACAGGAACTGCTTGAGCACATGGATTTGCAACACGCCAAAACGGCGGCTGAGGGCGATTTGTTGTTCGGGGGTGATGCGCTGGTCGCGGAACACGACGACGTGATAGTCCAGGTGCGCGCGATGGATGCGGGCAAAGTCCTGGTCATTGATTGGTCGAGACAGATCCAGCCCAACGATCTCGGCGCCGACGGCACCGCTGAACGGGCGGACCTCGAACGGCTGTGGCGCGAAGCTTTGGGTATTTGAATCTGGAGAATAAGAGACGGCTGGCATACATCACTCCCACGCACGGCGCGCTTGAACAGGCGCGCGTCGATCAAAATCTCACGGGGTTACCGTGTCGGTTTGTGTCGTGCGGCGCGCCGATTGGTCGGCAGGTACGCAGGGGGATGACTTTAAGGGTATAAGAATTGAAATTTAAATACCGTTAATGAATAACGATATGGCGTTTAGGCTCAGCCGGTAGAAACTGTGAGAGCGAGGGTCAGGTACACACGACCCGTGGCGAGGGAGCTTGCTCCCGCTGGGCCGCGCAGCGGTCCCCAAAAAAGCGATGAGCGCTTCGCACTCAAGCGGGAGCAAGCTCCCTCGCCACAAAAGCAGCCCTGTCACCGATTGGCAGTTGGGGGTTAGCGCTCGTGCAACGCCTCGGCCCGGGCCTTGATGATTGGCTTGAGCAGGTAGCTGAGCACAGTTTTCTTGCCGGTGATGATGTCCACCGACGCCACCATGCCGGGAATGATCAGCAGTGGCTTTTCATCGGTGCCCAGGTGGCTGCGTTCGGTGCGCAGTTTGATGATGTAGTAGGTGGTTTTCTTGTCTTCATCGGTGATGGTATCGGCACCGATCTGTTCCAGCTTGGCTTTCAGGCCGCCGTAGATGGTGTAGTCATACGCGGTGAATTTCACCGTGGCGTCCTGGCCAGGGTGCAGGAAAGCGATGTCTTGGGGACGGATTTTCGCCTCCACCAGAATGGTGTCGTCCAACGGCACGATCTCCACCAGGTCGCTGCCGGGTTGGATCACCCCGCCGATGGTGTTCACCAGCAACTTGTTGACGATGCCGCGCACCGGCGACGTCACCAGGGTACGGCTCACCCGATCTTCGAGGGCCTTGCCGGTGGCCTGGGCCTTGTTCAGATCGGTGCGCGCCTCGTTGAGCTGGGTCAGGGCTTCACTACGGAATTTGCCACGGGTTTCGTCGATCTTGCGCTGCACTTCCTTGATCGCCGATTCGGCACGAGGAATCGCCAGCGTCGTGGCGTCCAGTTGCCCACGGGTTTCGACCTCGGCGCGTTTGAGCCGCAGCACTTCCACCGGCGACACCGCGCCTTGGGCCACCAACGGCTCGGACATGTTGATTTCCTGGCGTTGCAGCGCCAGGCCAGAGCGGTACTGCGCCTGTTTGGAAACGAACTCGCGCAACTCCTGCTGGCGCTGGATCAACTGTTCCTGTAACCCGCCGATCTCATCGTGCAGTTGCTGGCGACGGCTGAGGTACAGCGATTCTTCGCTGGCAGCCTGGCGTGGTACGGCCTTGAGTACATCAATGGGGAAATTCAGCGGCCGGTCATCCACCTCGGCGCTCAGACGCTCGACGCGCAACAGCATGGCCTGGCGATCGGCTTCGGTTTCGCCCACGTTGGAGACAAACCGCGTGTCGTCCAGACGAATCAACGGCGCACCCGCGTCGACGATCTGCCCTTCCTTGACGAACAGCTCGGCGACGATCCCGCCCTCCAGGTTCTGGATTTTCTGGATCTTGGACGATGGAATCGCCTTGCCGTCGCCTTTGGTCACTTCATCGATCACGGCGAAGTTGGCCCAGAGCATCAGGAACACAAAGAAGCCGATGATTCCCCAGATGGTCAGGCGCACCACACGCGGGGCGTCTTCGATCAGCGCCTTGTTGACCTCGGGCAGTGGTTGTCCATGCAACGAGGCAGAGCCTTTGAAGTAGCGGCCTACGGAATCCTTGAAGCCCGACTTAAGCAACATTGATCTGCCCCTTCTTCAATGCTTCCATGACGACCGCTTTCGGGCCGTCGGCCAGGATCTGTCCACGGTCGATCACCAGCAGGCGGTCCACCAGCGACAACAAGGATGCCCGGTGCGTTACCAGCAACACTGTCTTGTTTTCCACCACGGCGGCCAGGCGCTGTTTCAAGCGTTCTTCACCGGTGTTGTCCATGGCGCTGGTGGGCTCGTCCAGCAACAGAATGGGCGGGTTGAGCAGCAGCGCACGGGCCAGGGCGACGTTCTGGCGCTGGCCACCGGACAGGTTCTGCCCGCGCTCGCCGACTTGCAGTTCATAGCCTTGCGGATGCAGGCGGGCAAATTCATGCACCCCCGCCAATTCCGCCGCCTGGAGCACCAGTTCGTCTTCGACGTAACGGGCACCGGACGTGAGGTTGTCCCGCAGGGTACCGGCCAGCAACTGGATGTCCTGGGGCACGTAACCGACGTTGTAGCGCAGTTCGCTGACATCGATCTGGCGGATGTCCACGCCGTCCACCAGCAGGGCACCGTCGTCAGGTTGGTATAGGCCCACCAACAGCTTGGCCAGGGAACTCTTGCCCGAACCGCTGCGGCCGATGATGCCGATCTTCTCGCCTGGCTTGATCACCAGGTTGATGTTTTTCAGCGCAGCGTTCTGCTGGTTCGGGTAGGTGAAATTCAACTGGCGACATTCAATGGCGCCCTGCAGCACCTTGCGGCTCAGCGGGCGCTCTTCGAAATTGCGCTCCTGGGGCAGCTCCATCATCTGGTCGACCGAAGTCATGGTCACCCGCGCCTGCTGGTAACGGGTGAGCAAGCCCGACAGCGACGCCAATGGGCTCAGGGCGCGACCGCTGAGCATGTAGCAGGCGATCAGCCCACCCATGCTCAGGTTACCGGCGATGATCTGATAGACGCCGAAAACAATCATGATCACGCCGGCCAGTTGCTGGATCAGCAAGGTGATATTCATCGCCAGGCCGGACAGCATCTTCACTCGCAATTCGAGGCGGCTGAGGGTACCGATGGTCTGTTCCCACTGGTACTGGCGCTCGCTCTCGGCGTTGTTGACCTTGACCGCGTCCAGGCCGGCCAGGGTTTCGATCAGGCTGGACTGGCGCTCGGCACCCAGGGCCATGGTTCGCTCCATGGTTGCCACCAGGGGCTTTTGCAGCGCATAACCGATCAACAGCGCAATCGGGAAAGCCAGCACCGGAATCCACACCAGGTGCCCGCCAAGAATCGCGATAACCATGAAAATCAACAGCGTGAACGGCAAGTCGATCAGGCTGGTGAGGGTCAGCGAGGCAAGGAAATCGCGCAGGCTTTGGAATTCATGGATGTTCTGGGCAAAGCTGCCGACCCGCGCGGGGCGGTACTTCATGGCCATGCCGACGATGCGTTCGAACAGCGTCGCCGAAATGATCAGGTCGGTCTTCTTGCCGGCCAGGTCCAGGCACAAGCTACGCAGCATCTTCAGGATCAGGTCGAACACGTAGGCGCCGGTAATGCCGACAGCCAGTACCCACAGGGTCGATTCGGCCTGGTTCGGCACCACGCGGTCGTAGACGTTCATCACGAACAGCGGCGCAGCCATGGCGATGATGTTGATCAGCAGGCTGGCGGCAATGGCATCGGCGTATAGCCAGCGGGAACGCTTGAGGGTGTCGCGAAACCATGAGCGCGCCCGGGGAATCAGCGTGCCGTGGTTCACGTCAAATTTATGTTGGGGTTGGGCGAAGAAGACTTTGCCGCTGTAGTCGTCGGCCAGCAGTTCGCGATTGACGGTCACCTCGCCGCCGTCGCTTTCGCTGAGCAGCAGCCGCGCCTGGTCATCACCGACCCAGCCCAGCAGTACGGCGCTGCGACCGTCCTTGAGTAGCAACAAGGCCGGCATGGCAATGGGCGGGATCTGCTCGAGCTTGCGTTGCAGCACTCGGCCTTGAAGACCGGCACGAGCCGCCGCACGCGACAATAAATCGACGCTCAGCCGCTGCTTGGGCAACGGCAGGCCAGTGGTGAGCATCGCCGCGCTGGCCGGCTTCTGATGGAGCATGCAGAGCGCCAACAAACCGTCCAGCAACGGGTCGTCGTGCAGCGTGCGCGGATCATGGATGAGTTCGACTGGACTGACTTCTGATTCCACGCTCTGCACTCTTTACTGGTCGAAACCGGATGGATGGATCAATTCATCCCAGGCAACTGGACCTTGGGTTTCATGTCGTTCTGCACAACCGATGCCAACGGCGCGACCACGCCCTGGCTTTTAAGCAACTGGCCCATGGTCGCCTTGATCCGGTATTGGGTGAACAGCTGAACGTTCTTGATTTCCGCCAAGCGGCGGGACGCACTGAACAGCTCGTTTTCGCTGTCGAGCAAGTCGAGCAGGGTCCGCTCGCCGAGGCTGAACTGCCGTTGGTAGGCGGTGCGCACGCTGGTGCTGTGATCCACGTACTGCTGAGCGATCGGCACCTGGGCATTGGCGTTGTTCAAGGCGTTCCAGGCCAGGCCCAACTCTTCAGTCAATTGGCGCAGCGCATTGTTACGGATGTCCAGCGCCTGATTGGACAGGTACGACTTGGATTCCAGGTCGGCCTTGTTGCTGCCGCCGGCATACAGGTTGAAACGCATGCGCAGCATGGCTTGCCATTCATTGTTGTGGCCGTTCTGACCGTCCAGGTCATTGTCCGCGGTGCGGCCCAGCTCGGCGTCAAAGCGTGGATAGAAGCTGGACTTGGCGGCTTGGTACTGCTGCTCGGCGGCGGCGATGTCCGACTCGGCGGAACGCAGTACCGGGCTGTTTTCCAGCATCTGCGCGCGGGCCTCAGTCAGGTTGGCAGGCAGCAACGCCATGAAATCGGCGGGGCGTTCCAGCTGATCGGGCAGTTGACCGACGGCGCTGAGGAAGTTGGTTTCGGCATCGGCCAGGTTGGTCTGCTCGGTGATCAGGTTGTTGCGAGCCTGGGCCATGCGCGCTTCGGCCTGGTCCAGGTCGGCCCCGCTGCCTACGCCACGGGAAGTGCGCAGCTTGATCTGGTCGAAGATGCGTTCGTGGCTCTTGAGGTTTTCCTCGGCCAGGCGCACGAACTCGCGACGAGTCAACACGTCCAGGTAAACCTGGGCAACGGTCAGGCCGGTGCGCTCGGATGCGTCCAGCAACGAATAGGCGCGGGCATTGACGGTGGCTTGTTGACGCCCCACTTCGCTGGACGTCGCAAAACCGTCAAAAACCATTTGCGTCAGGCGCAGGCTCGACTCGCTGCGATTCAGGGTTTCCCAATGATTATTGCCGCCCGACCGGGTGGTGACGCTGTCGGTGCCTTCACGGCCGTATCCGGCTGCGAGGTCCACTCTAGGCAGGTAGCCGCCCTTGGCCGCCTTGAGTTGGTAATCCGCCGCCAGGCGACTGTTCACCCCGGCCTGGATTTCAGGATGCACATCCAGCGCCTGTTGCATGGCCTGCGGCAAGGTTTGTGCTTGTACGAAACTGGCGGCGAGGGCAAAGGGTAAAACCATGAACAGGTGCGAACGCATTGGGGTTTTCTTCCTGAAACACTTGTCTTGGATCACAGCGAAACGTGGCGCTGCATCGGATGATGGCAACCGGAATGACCGTATGTCGGAAAGTTCGAAACAGGAACTGAATCACGCACCGAAAGAACAGGTCGCCGCTTAAATATCAATGTGACATTACGGAAGCGATTGTTTAGGATGGCCAGCAGAAGGTCAATAGTTTGGCATAAACAAACTTCAGTCGCTTTTCGAGCCAAAATATTGACAAGTCACGGCGTCAAAATACTTTTCCCATTTAGCTAATAGATAACGTCCAGACCGCTACGGCCGCCGGCTGTCGGGTCCATGGAAGTCTACTGAACGTGGTACCCGGAGAGTCTTCAATGAGCAGTGTTATTGCCGTTGTCAAAAGCATTGTTGGTCAGGTTTTCGTCGTTTCCCCCGAGGGCATTCGGCGCGTACTCATTGAAGGTGATCGCCTGAACGTAGGCGACCAACTGGACACAGGCCCTGCCGGCGCCGTCACGCTGGAACTGGCCGATGGCCGCACCCTGGACCTGGGCCGCGACACGCAGTGGAGTGCCAGCGCTCCGGATTCCACCACCGACCTTGAGCAGGCCACCGCCCAGGCCGCGCCATCGGTAGATGAGCTGCAACAAGCCATCGCCGCCGGTGCCGACCCGACCACCGCCCTGGAAGCTACTGCTGCCGGCGCAACGGCCGCAGGCACAGGTGCTGCCGGTGGCGGTCACAGCTTCGTAGCGCTGGATGCCACCGCAGGCAGCGTCGACCCGACCATTGGCTTCCCAACGGCCGGCTTGACGACGGCCGCAGCCGCCAACACCAACATCACCGGCTTGAACACAAACGCCAACACCACCGCCAACGCGGTGCTCAATTCGACGCTGACCTTGAGCGCCACGCCGACCCTGACCGAGGCCGGTGGCGTGCTGGTCTACACCGCGACTGTCACCCAGGCGGCCCAGACCGACCTGACCGTGACCTTATCCAACGGCTCCGTGATCGTGATTCCCGCCGGGCAAACCACCGGCAGCGTCAACGTCCCGCTGGCGCCGAACGATACCGTCTATAACGACCCAAGCCAGATCAGCGTGACCGTGACCGGTACCACCGGCGGCACCGGCATTGCCGTGACCCTGCCCACCACGCCGGCCGTGACCCAGATCACCGACACCATCGACACCACCACCGTCACCCTGTCGGCAGGTAACACCGTCACCGAAGGCGGGTCGATTGTTTACACCGCGACCCTGACCAACCCGGCTCAGACTCCGGTTACCGTGACCTTGAGCAATGGCTCGGTTATCACCATCGCTGCGGGCCAGACCACCGGCACCGTTAATGTTGAGACGCCAGCCAATGACGTCTACAACAACGGCAGCACTGTCAGCACCACCATCACTGGCGCGACTGGTGGCAACTTTGAAAACCTGGTGCCAAGCACTACGCCTGCTGTTACCACGATTACCGATTCGGCTGACACCACAGGCCTGACCCTGACCGCCAGCAACACCATCACCGAAGGCGGTTCGATTGTTTACACCGCGACGTTGACCAACCCGGCTCAGACTCCGGTTACCGTGACCTTGAGCAATGGCTCGGTTATCACCATCGCTGCGGGCCAGACCACCGGCACCGTTAATGTTGAGA
>Ga0308170_10000831_pt1 | contig 34507 bp, 35 predicted proteins | sample PhyBR2_2_FD_202136 | JGI IMG/M metagenome (GOLD analysis project Ga0308170, IMG submission 202136) | Phyllosphere microbial communities from UC Gill Tract Community Farm, Albany, California, United States - DLSLSB.R2 | ecosystem: Host-associated > Plants > Phyllosphere > Unclassified | place...
TCTAAATTTTTAATATCCATAACTGTCTGTTAGAACTAAAGCCTGCATCCTTTTGTTTTAGTAACGTATTAAAAGATTTACGCTTTCAATATTTGGTTAATCAAGATTATCGACCAACAAAATAATCAATTTTTATATATTTACCATTATGCAAAACCTGCCTCCTTTAGCCGAACGTATGCGCCCTCAAAACCTCGATGAATATGTTGGTCAACAGCATTTGGTAGGAGAAGGAGCTGTATTACGCAAGGCCATTGAGAGCGGTCAACTGCCATCCATGATTTTCTGGGGGCCTCCGGGGGTGGGTAAAACCACTTTGGCTTATATCATTTCTCAGGCATTAGACCGGCCATTTTTTAATTTAAGCGCCATTAACAGTGGGGTGAAAGATATCCGCGAGGTAATTGACCGTGCTGCACAGTTGAAAGATAGTTTTTTGGGTTTACCCATTTTGTTTATTGATGAGATTCACCGTTTCAGTAAATCGCAGCAAGATAGTTTGCTGGGGGCGGTAGAACGTGGGCTAGTTACTTTAATTGGTGCCACTACCGAGAATCCATCGTTTGAGGTAATTTCCGCTTTGCTTTCGCGCTGCCAGGTTTACATTTTAAAATCACTTACTGAAAATGAGCTGGCTGGTCTATTGCAAACCGCAATTAAAAACGATAGTGTTTTATCTGCGAAGAAAATTACTATAAAGGAGCACGAGGCGCTCATCCGTTTATCGGGCGGCGATGCACGGAAGTTGTTAAACGTACTCGAAATTGCCATTAATGGTATTGGTGGGAATAAAATGGTGCTTACCAACGAAAATGTTTTAGCCCATGCCCAGCAAAACCTGGCCCTGTACGATAAAGCCGGCGAGCAGCATTACGATATTATTTCGGCCTTTATTAAGTCGATTCGTGGTAGCGATCCCAATGCTGCGGTATACTGGCTGGCGCGTATGATAGAAGGCGGTGAAGACCCTTTGTTTATTGCGCGCAGGTTACTGATTCTATCTTCAGAAGATATTGGTAATGCCAATCCAAATGCCCTGTTGCTGGCCAATAATTGTTTTACGGCGGTTAATGTAATCGGGTACCCCGAAGCGCGCATTATCTTATCGCAATGCGTTACCTATCTGGCCAGTTCACCTAAAAGTAATGCCACTTACGAAGCGATAAATAAGGCTCAGGCTTTGGTTAAACAAACTGGCAATTTACCTGTGCCATTGCACATCCGCAATGCCCCAACCAAACTGATGAAAAACATTGGTTACGGTAAAGATTATCAATACTCGCATGGCTACGAAGGTAATTTCTCCGCCCAGGAGTATTTTCCTGACGAACTGAGTGGAACTAAACTATACGATCCGGGAAAAAATGCAGCCGAAGAGAAGCTGCGCGAGAAGCTAAGGCAGAACTGGAAAGACAAATACAATTACTAGTGTAACATTTCATGAATAACTGATACTAATAACTAAACCATTAATTAACCTATACAAATATGCTGAGTACTTTTTTAAGTCACCAAAGAAAATCTTTTTGGCGTTCGCGAAATAAAGGCGGGAGTATTGCAACGCAAATCATTATCGGTTTCTTTATGCTTTATTTCCTCGTTGTTGCCGTTTTGATGGGTTTGGGTATGGCGCTTTATCTTCCTAAAATTTTCCCGAACCAAGGAGTGATGAAGAGCTTTAACGGAATAATTTTATATTATTTCGCGTTCGATTTTCTGATGCGATTGCAATTACAGGAGATCCCAACCCTGAGTATCATTCCATACCTGCACCTTAAAATTTCAAAACGTAAAATCATCAACTTTTTAAATGCAAAGGCACTTTTTTCTGCATTTAATGTTTGGCCGCTTTTCTTGTTTTTCCCATTCATATTTCTCGAAATTGGAGGCGTAGAAGGGCCTCTGGTAGCCTTGATGTACGTTATTGCCATTCTTTCGATCATGGTGTTTAACAACTTTTTAGTGTTATACCTCAAACGCAAGTCAATCACCAACATCTTTTTTACTTTAATTGGGCTGGCTATAGTGGGCACATTCGCCGCTTTAGAGTATTACAAGGTAATTTCAATCATGGCAGCATCTAATTTTGTTTTTAGCCAAATGACAGATAGACCTTACCTGGGCTTGATTTTCCCGGTTGTGGCAGCAGCGATATTTGTAATCAATTCGAATTACCTGCGCCGAAACCTGTATGTAGAAGAAATGGGTGCCAAACAAGAGAAAAAAGTAAGTACCGATTACCCTTTTTTAAACCGTTTTGGCAAGGCAGGCGAATTGGCTGCACTCGAACTTAAGTTAATATTAAGGCATAAACGCCCACGTTACTCGGTAATTATGGGGGCATTTTTCTTATTGTATGGCTTCCTCTTTTATAAAGCACCATACATTGCAAATGATGCTTTTGCCAAGATGATTTTCGCAGCCATTTTTATGACTGGTTTTTCCATCCTAAGCTACGGACAGTTTATGTTTGCCTGGCAAAGTTCGCATTTTGATGGGCTGCTCATCAATAAAATCGATTTCAAAGATTACATCAAAGGCAAATTTTTGCTTTTTACCATAATCTGCACCGTTGTAACTATTTTGGCCAGCTTTTATGCTTTTTTAAGTCCGAAGCTTTTGTTGCTACACCTGGCTGCTTATTTATACAACATTGGCTTTTGTACCGTTTTGGTTTTGTACCTGGCCACATTCAACTACAAAAGGATTGATATTACCCGCAGTGCCAGCTTCAATTTTCAGGGGATGGGCGCCACGCAGTGGATTTTGATGATCCCTTTCATTTTGCTGCCTTACCTTATTTATTTGCCTTTTGGTTATTTAAACAGGCCGTACCTGGGCCTGATGGCCATTGGTTTCTTTGGATTGGTAATGTTGGCCATGAGAAGTTACTGGATAAACTATATTGCCAAAAAATTAGAATTAAAACGTTATAAAATAGCCGAAGGCTTTAGAGAATAATTATGATTTTAGAAGTTAAGAATTTACAAAAAGTTTATGGCGACAAAACCGTTGTAAACATCGATGATTTACAAATCGTAGCTGGCGAAACCGTTGGTTTGGTAGGCAATAACGGTGCAGGTAAAACAACTTTCTTCAGGATGCTTTTAGATCTCATTCGCCCTAGCCAGGGCGAGGTGCTATCAAAAGGCGAAAATGTAATGCAAAATGGCGACTGGAAAAATTATACAGCCTCTTTTTTGGATGAAGGCTTTCTGATCGATTATTTAACGCCCGAAGAGTACTTTATATTTATCGGCAGTTTGCATAATATGAGTGTGGCCGATGTTTCGGCATACCTAACCCAGTATAGTGAGTTTTTTAACGGCGAAATTTTAAACAGTGGCAAATACATACGCGATTTTAGCAAAGGAAACCAGGTTAAAGTGGGTATTGCTGCAGCATTGATGCAAAAACCCGAGATTTTAATTTTAGATGAGCCTTTTGCCAACCTCGATCCAACTACGCAAATCCGCTTAAAGAATTTATTAAAAGCACAGGCAGGTAACATGACTACCTTTATTTCCAGTCACGATTTAAACCACGTTACCGATGTATGCCATCGGATTATTTTAGTGGAAAAGGGAAAGGTGATTAAAGACTTTAAAACCGACGAAAATACATTGCAGGAATTGGAAAGCTATTTCTCTGCTTAGTTTTTGTACTAAGAATGATACAATCCGAAAGCGGCTGCCTAAAAGCGGACGCTTTTTTTCGTTAAAAAAATATTCTTTTTAGTGCTATTGGTTAAAATTAAGCCGAAAATGCAAACAGTGTAATTTTTGGCATTGTGTTTGAATGGAACGAGTAGAAATTATAAATCTAGATTATTATGAGTATTTCAAAAGTAAGAATAGCGACATTAAGTATAGGGTTAGCAGTTGGTTCGATGGCATTCCAAAGCTGTGATAGTTTAACTAAAACACAAAAAGGAGCCGGAATTGGTGCTGCAGCTGGTGGTGTTATTGGTGCCTTAATTGGTAAGAAGGCTGGTAATACTGCGGTTGGTGCTTTAATTGGTGGTGCTATTGGCGGTACGGCCGGAGCGTTTATCGGTCGTAGAATGGACAGACAGGCAGCCGAAATCCAAAAAGCAATTCCTAATGCTGAAGTTATTCGTGAGGGTGAAGGTATTATTGTGAAATTTGATAGTGGTATTTTATTCGATTTCGATAAAACTGCTTTAAAAGATGCTGCTAAAACAAATGTTCAGAGCTTAGCTGCATCATTAAACCAGTATCCTGATACTGACATCAAGATTATTGGCCATACCGATAGCAAAGGTACCGAGCAATACAACCAGGGCTTGTCTGAAAGAAGAGCTGCTGCGGTAAAAGCTTATGCGGTATCGCAAGGTGTACCTGCAAGCCGTTTAGTTACCATTGGTAAAGGTTTTTCAGAGCCGATTGCCGATAACGAAACTGATGCTGGCCGTGCCGCAAACCGTCGCGTAGAGATTGTAATCGTTGCTAACGATGCATTAAAAGCTACAGCACAAAAACAAGGATAATATTGCAATTTCCCTCTACCTATGAGGTCATTATAAATGCAGCCCCGGTGTACATCCACCGGGGTTTTTTTGTGCCTTGCGGTTTGCCGTGCTGTCAGATGTTACCATCTGACTGATTTGGGGATTAAGTTTATCATTTAGGTTGTCTTCATGAGGGTTAATTTATTTGTATAAAATCAATGAGAGGGATAGCCTCTCTGAGTTCTTCATTTCGAGCGGAGTACAACGCAGTCGAGAAATCTGTACGTTGGATTTCTCCGTTTCGCCACCGGTGAAAAACCGGCCGGCTACAGTTGAAATGACGATTCTTCTATAGGTTCTGTCGATGGTAGCATCCTGATTAATCGGACAGGTAATCCGAAGGACCTTAGTTAACCCTTTGTTTCTGTCTCAACTGGTAATAGCACAGTTGGATGCTGCCCTCCGTTATCTATTTGTAGTACTTTTAACGTTTGATGCACCACCATACTGGGAATGAACCACGAATGAGGTTGTAGGATTTACGAATAAATATCTTCGAAATAACTTACCACAAGCGATTTCATCAGCATTTCCTGCTCCAGCATGGTATAAGGTGGAATGGCTTTAACCAGTTTCCAATGCGGCCAGCCATCCTGATCTAAGCCCTCCAGTTCATAAAAACCCATTTCGCTCAGTAAACGGCAGGTAGCAATGTGCATCAATTCTTCTTTCTGGCGCTTGCTGTATTTCTTTGGCCCTTTGCCCAGTTCCTGTACGCCAATTAAAAAAAGCATCACTTTTAAATCCGGGAAATCCGAATCAAATTCTATTGAAATCTTCTCTTGTAAAACTTTCCACTTGGCATTAATCTCCGAAGGTTTCATGTATTGCTTTGTTAATTGTTAATTTTTCGGATTTTGATTCCAAACATTTGTGCAAAGATAGTGTAAAAACGTGTAAGCAGCAGGTAAAAAGGTTTGTGCTTTTAGCGCCAAAGCTTCCATCTTAGTTGTATTTTTGGTTACATTTATAACTTATGGATACAAACAAAACAATCAATGCAGGAGTATTGGCTTATGGCATGTCGGGGAAGGTTTTTCACGCCCCATTTTTAGATGCACACCCAGGCTTCAATTTAAAAGCAATAGTAGAACGCAGCAAAAAAACAGCAGTTAACGATTATCCCAATATTATAAGTTATAACAGTGTTGATGAATTATTGGCTGATGCTGAAATTGAACTGGTTGTAATTAATACCCCAAACAACCTCCATTACGAACATGCAAAAGCAGCTTTAAATAACCACAAACATATTTTGGTAGAGAAGCCTTTTACAGCAACAACAGCACAGGCAAAAGAACTTTTCGAACTGGCCGATAGCGTAGGTAAACAAATTTTCTTTTACCAGAACCGCCGCTGGGATAGCGATTTTACCTCGGTGCGCAATGTAATTGAAAGCGGTAAACTGGGTAAATTGGTTGAAGTACACATGCGTTACGATCGCTACCGCAATGTAATTGGGCCAAAAGCATTTAAAGAAAACCCGGTTGAAGCCAGTGGCTTGCTCTACGATTTAGGTCCTCACCTTTTAGATCAGGTAATTGGTTTATTTGGTAAACCTTTAAGTTACAATAAAATTTTAGGTAAAAACAGGGCAGGAACTTTGGTTGATGATTACTTTTCGATCCAGCTAAGCTATTCGGATAGTTTAAACGTTTTTGTTACTTCGAGCATGTTGGTGGTAAACCCGCAGGCAGGGTTTGTTTTGCATGGCATGAACGGAAGCTTTATTAAACATAGAACCGATATACAGGAAGAGCAGCTTTTAGCAGGTATGAAGTTAAGCGATCCGGCTTATGGTATCGAATCGGAAAGCAAAGATGGTGTATTAACCACTATTGATGCCGATGGAAACAAAACCGAAGAAACCATTCCTTCGGAAGTTGGAAGCTATCTGCCACTTTTCGAGGCTGTTTACCAGGGTATTGTTAACAATAAGCCTTATCCGGTAAGCCGCGAAGATGTTTTAACGCAAATGGAAATTATAGAAAGCCCGGTAACTGCATAACCCTGATCATGAACTCTCTTCCATTTGTATATCTGATTCCGATTTTTCTGATTGCCCTTTATTTAATCCTGAAGAAAAAGAAAGTGGCAATAGAACCTTTAACCGACGTTGACAAAAAAATACTCGACGACTATGTGGGCTATTACCATAATCTTGATTCGACGGATAAACTGAGATTTGAAGAAAAGGTAGCTGCATTTTTCAGCTCAGTTAAAATTGAACCTGTGGGATTGGAAATGACCACGCTCGATGAACTGCTGATTGCTTCAAGTGCAGTGATCCCGATTTTTGGTTTCGACGACTGGCAATACAAAAACTTAACCAGCGTTTTATTATACCCCGATGCCTTTAACAAGGATTTTCAGTTTGAAGGTGGCGAAAGGAATATTATGGGCATGGTAGGTACAGGCTACATGAACGGGCAAATGATTTTATCGCGCTCGGCGCTGCGTCATGGTTTTTCTAAGAGCGCAGGCAAAGAGAATACCGCAATCCACGAATTTGTGCACCTTTTAGATAAATCGGATGGTGCAACCGATGGGGTACCCGAAAATTTAATGGCACACGAGTATACTTTGCCCTGGATTAAAATGATGCGTGAGGAAATTGAAAAAATTGAAGACGATAAATCGGATATTAACCCTTATGCCATTACCAACGAGGCCGAATTTTTTGCTGTAGTTTCGGAATATTTTTTCGAAAAACCTGAGCAATTTAAAGATAAACACCCTGAATTGTACCAGCAGTTAAGCCGTATTTTTGCCCAGCAACCAGCTGGATAGTTTGATCAGAAAGGAAAGATGAAAATAATAATCACGTTGCTCTGCAGTTTGGCATCACTTGGCGTATGGGCGCAAAAAACATACTCGCTTAAGCAAAATTATCCTACCGGTAATAAGTATGATTTTTCGTTTGTTTCGGATCAGATTATCAACCAGAAAATTAGCGGAAGGAGCATTAACTCAACCCAAACCATTGGCACCGATTATACTTTTGATATTACCGAGGGGCACAATGGCAATAAAGACATAAAAGTAACCTACAACAGGTTGTTTATGAAATCGACCGCTATGGGGAATACCATGAACCTCGATTCGGATGAGGCAGACAGTACGAAGAAAGGCCCCTTTGCAGGTTTTAAAGGTGCATCTTTTTATATGACGGTGGCTTCAAATGGAGCAATTAAAACTGTAGCTGGTATCGACGGGATGCTGGATGGTGTAGCAGCAAAAATGACTACCGATACCGCTAAGTCAAAGGCTATTAAAAATGCTTTAACGAAGCAATTTAGTGCCGATGTGGTTAAACAAACCATGGAATCGTCTTTTAAAATTTATCCCGAAAAACCAATCAAGATAGGCGATAGCTGGACGGTTGACACCAAGCTGCAAATGAGCATGCCGATAGAAACCATTACCCAGTATACCTTAAAAGAGGTTAAGGATGGTGTTGCCATATTGAGTGTAAAAGGAAGCTTAATTTCGAAAGGAAATTTTGAGGTGATGGGTAACCACATGGAAACCGATTTAAATGGTACAAATTCCGGAGAAACAGCTGTCGATTTAAAAACTGGTATTGTATTGAACAGTCACCTGCGTGTTGAACTTTACGGCAAAATGAAATCGATGGGACAGGATATCGATTTTGAGATGCAGGGCATTAATAAAATTGTAGGGAAAGAGATTCATTAATTGATTCAGACCTCGCAGGTTTCAAAAACCTGCGAGGTCTTATAAAAGCTTACAAACTCCCCGTTAAGGCCACTAAAAACTCTGTCGGGATTTCGATGTGCGGAATGTGGCCACAGGCATCAAACTCAATAATTTTGGCACCAATAATTTTGGCCGCAGTTTGTTTACCCAGTAAACGGTACTGGCCGTGTATCGCCTGCTGATCGGGGGATAATAAACCCTTACCCACTATGGTTTTATCTTCTTTGCCGATAAACAGCACTGTTGGTACTTTAAGGTTTTGAAACTCGTAAACCACCGGTTGCTCGTAAATCATGGTAAAAGTCATGGCGGCCACCTTTGCCCAGCGCGGATAATCGGCACTTAGTGTAACCCCTCCGGCAACACTCACCAAATATTCGTACTCTGGTTTCCAATAAGTAAAATAAGAACCCTGATAATATTTACGCACACTTTCGGCCGTGGTTTTAAGTTCTGTTTGGTATTGTTGCTCCGTAGTTACATAAGGCACAAAAGTTTTATAATCTTCAAGCCCGATTGGGTTTTCGAGTAAAAGTTTTTCTGTTTTTTCAGGATACATTAAAGCAAAGCGTGTGGCCAGCATGCCACCCATGCTGTGACCCAAAACAACTGTTTTTTGTACGCCCAGGGTGTCCAGGAGCCTGCTGTTCCAGGTAGCCATTTGGTGGAAACTGTAGTGGATAAATGGCTTCGAAGATTTACCAAAACCAATCTGATCGGGTACAATAACACGGTAACCAATTTGGGTTAAGGCTTTAATTACGTTGGTCCAATAGTAGCCACCAAAGTTTTTTCCATGAAAAAGGATAGCCGTTTTACCATTGGCAGCCTGTGTAGGCTGAATATCCATATAGGCCATTTTAACATCCTGGCCTTCGGTATTGATTGGGAAATATTTTACAGGGTAGGGGTATTTAACGTTTTCTAAATTAATAGATAGCGTATCAATTTTTTGTGCTTTAAGCTGGCTAACAAAGAAAAGGGAGAGGGTAAATAAAAAGAAAAACTTCTTCATGCATGGGGTATTGATATAAAAAACTAAACTAATTGGCCCAAGATATACTTTTGCCAATTAGTTAGCTTAAAAATCATGCCCTTTTTACACAAGCTAAATAACAAAATTTTTATAAATCTAATGTCATATTAAAAATCCCAATAAGTGACTCTTCAGGATTTTACAATTACTTTTTAAAAAGCTGCTTAAGCAGCGGTGTTGGAATCTGCAGAGTAGTTGCATCAGAAAAATCGCCGGTGAAAGTTTTCACTTTAACGTTTTGCAATTTTACATGAGAAGTATCTGATGTTTGAATGCTAAGATGATCAAACGGGAAGGGTTTGTCGTTATTATCATCCGCGTTTCCGATTTCAATTTCTGATTTTTTAGCAGTAACATACAACTCTTTAAATACATTAGTATAGCCTTTAAATGTAGTGTTGTTTAGAGTAAGGTACAATTTTCCGATTTTAGTGGGGTTAATTACACTGATAACTTTTCCTTTGGAATCGTTGTTGGTAATGTCACCTGATAAAAATAAACTTTCGCTGTGATCTACATCTAATGTTAAAGAATCAGCATGGGCACTAAATTCTAAAATGAATGAATTTGCTACCGAAACCTTGTTGATTTTAGGACAATAAATCACAAGCACAATTTTTTTGCCCTCATTGCCTTCGGTTAAATTTTTAATCGCAAACTGTAATACTCCATTGGCGTCTACATCAAATTTTAAATCATTTTTAAACTTTTCCGGAACCTTAAGCCCGTACCGGCTATCTTCTTTTACATAAAGCTGTATATTAAAACGTTTGGCATCTCTAATCTGAATGGCTTTGAATGGCGTTTGTATTGGCACGTTTACCCTGCCATTTGACTTTTTGTCAAAAGCTTCATTGTTGATTTCTTGTGTTCCATAATAAGTATCCTCTATTTCTTTCTCCCTGTAGTTTAATTTTATGTTTATGGCCACAACCACAATCGGTATAATGACTAGCAATGTTGCGAGGCTAATTAATAATTTATTACTTGTTTTCATATCCTTAAGCATTAAAATTTTCTTTTACAAATGTTTCATATTTGCTTTTTAATTCGTCAAAGCCTATATTCAATAAATAGATATTTCTGAATACGACGGGAAGTTCATTATCCATAAATAAAACTTTTCTATAACTTTTTACATGGTCTATGGCACTGTCGCTGACGAAAAAACCGATCCCCCTTTTATTGTTGATGATATTTTTGTTCTGGAGCAGTTCGTATGTGCGCATTACCGTGTTTGGATTTACCTCCAGTTCAACGGCTAATTCCCTAACCGAGGGTACTTTTTCTTCGGCTTTCCATTTCTCTAACAAAATATGTTCGCAAACATATTCTGCTATTTGAAGGTATATTGCCTTGTTATCTCTAAATTCCATATCTATACCTTTTAAGTGTTAAACTTCTTTTTCTTTGAGACGGATGTAAGTGATCGTCCAAATAATCAAAGTAAGTATTGTTGTTAGCCAAAAAAACGCTGTGAAAATAAAATTTTTCTCACCTACAACAATCCCGTTATTTATAGGCGTTTTATCTTTCATTAACGAAATTCCTATCTTAATGGTTAAGGTAATGATGAACGTTAAAAAGGCAGTTATTGATACAGCAGTTTTGATGTAATGGAAGCGGTTAAAATAAACTGACCCTAAAAAGAAAATACTAGAAATCAAGAAGGGGCTTACAAATAGGAATTTATACTCTGGTTCTTCTGTTATATCGTCAAAAATATTGCTGAAAATAACCGGTGTTAGTTTTTGCGTATGATAGTTTAATAATTTCTGATTTTCCCATAAGCTGTTTATATATTGTATAAATATTTTATCAACAACATAAAAAATGAGTAAATAGGATAGGATACTTACTATTACAGTAAAAAAGATTCCACAGAGAAACTTCTCAACAACAGATGCTGGTGTCATCAGTTCCATTATCGCTTTGGATTTTTGCCCCAAAACACCAAAGTAAGTGCTGGCTACTATCGAAATAAATAACAATCCTGCCACTAAAAACAGCGGAAGTTTAAAACCGAGTTGGGTAAAATTAGTATTGGTCCATCTAAAATTATCATGCCCAATTTTAGGGGTATTAAAAAAATACATGCCAACAATTATGGCTGTTAAAACCACCAAACTCATCAAATAAATTTTTCCAAACTCCAGCCATTGTCTTTTAAGCAATAAGCCAAATCGATTCATATTAAAAGTGTTGTTCATGGTTTAGCTGAATAAAGGTTTAAATTTGGTTTTCTCGGCAAGGATGGCGTTAAATAACAGTTCCATATCCAGTTTACTTTCTTCGTGGTGATAGTTGGGCATTACGGCATTGTAGCCTGATAAGGATGGCTCTGCATAAAAAATGCTTTCATCTATCTCTTTCACCCTTTTAAAAGTGAGTTTGGTTGTAATTTCTTCTACTGATGCTTTAAGTGCAACATCGTTTTCATCGAGCATAATTACGGTATCAATTAAATTATCTAAATCTCTAACCTGGTGGGTCGAAATGATAATACAGCGCTCATCGGTTAGTGCCGAAGCCATAATTTTTCTAAACTGGGCTTTAGATGGGATATCCAATCCATTGGTCGGCTCATCCATAATAACCAGTTTGGCCTGCGTAGCCAGTCCGAAAGCAATAATGAATTTTTTCTTTTGGCCATAACTCATATCAATCAGTTTATTGCCAGCCGGAATATCAAATTCCTTTAAAAGGGTGGCCAGGTACTCGTGGTCGAAGTTGGGGTAAAAAGGAGCGTTTGCTTTTAGGTACGAATCGATTTTTACCGGTGGTAAATAAAATTCTTCGGGGATAAAACAAATTTGCGATAACAGTGCGGGTTGTCTTTTGGTTGGATTAAAGCCCATTACGTTCAGTTGGCCACCTTGCGGATAAACCAGACCAGCGAGGTTTTTGAGTAAGGTAGACTTACCTGCGCCGTTTTTTCCAAGCAAACCATAAATATGCCCATTGCTTAAACGCATGCTCATATTCTTAAATAATGGCTTATGCTTGCTGTAGCCAAAATTTAGATTGTTAATTTCGATCATATCTACTGTATTAGTTAAATAATACACTAAAGTATAATTGATTTTTTAATTCCCCAAATTTTTATGGGAAAAAGTTTCAGCGGTTGGCGAAAGGCGATGGTCGTTTCCTTTCCAGGCATCAACGCTTAACGCCCTACGCTCTCCGCCATAAGAAGGTAAAATCTCCATTTATTAAGTGCTGCACTAAAACATCCTTAAGTTGTAGATTGTATGTTTGTGAAATAGGCAAAGCGCAGCAGGTTCTCTGTGGAAAACCTGCTGCGCTTTGCGGTAAAATAACCCATAATCATGTCGAAATTATTTTCTCCTTTTAAATTAAAGGACGTAACCTTAAAAAATAGAATTGTTATTTCTCCAATGTGTCAGTATTCTGCAGTTGATGGTTTTGCCAACGACTGGCATTTGGTGCATTTGGGGAGCCGTGCCGTAGGTGGGGCAGGCCTGATTATTCAGGAAGCTTCGGCAGTAACAGCCGATGGCCGGATAACCTACGCCGATTTAGGGATCTGGAAAGATGAGCACATTGAAAAATTGAAGCAGATTGTTTCTTTCATTCACGATAACGGAGCCATTGCGGGTATTCAGCTGGCCCATGCAGGTAGAAAAGCCAGTTGTGAAGTGCCCTGGAATGGTGGCGAGCAAATTGCCGAAGGTGAGCAAAGTTGGCAACCTGTGGCCCCGTCGCCCATTTCTTTTAAACCTGGTCAGGTGGTGCCGCACGAGCTAAGCATTAAAGAAATTCAGGATATTGTTTTTGCTTTTAGGGCAGCGGCAAAACGTGCCCTTGCTGCAGGTTATAAAGTTGTAGAAATACATGCTGCACATGGCTATTTATTGCACGAGTTTTTTAGCCCTTTAAGCAATAAACGCAGCGATGTGTACGGTGGAAGTTTTGAAAATCGTATCCGTTTGGTAATTGATGTGGTAGAGGCCGTACAATCGGTTTGGCCCATGGAGTTGCCTTTATTTGTACGGATTTCGGCAACAGACTGGACCGAAGGTGGCTGGAATGAAAATGATTCGGTGCAACTGGCTGCGGTTTTAAAAGACCGTGGAGTAGATTTAATCGATGTTTCTTCGGGTGGTAATGTACCAGATGCCTTTATCCCGGCCGGACCAAATTATCAGGTTCCATTTGCAGATAAAATCAGGAATGAAATAGGCATTTATACCGGTGCTGTGGGGATCATTGTAGATGCGCATCAGGCAGAAGAAATTCTGCAAGCTGAAAAGGCAGATTTAATTTTTATTGCCCGCGAATCGTTACGCGATGCTTATTTCCCGACACATGCGGCACAAGTGCTTGGCGATGATGTTGAATGGCCAAATCAGTACGTTAGGGCGAAGAGAGAGACTTTTAAGAAATAGTTTGCTTGGAGATTAAAGTAAGTAAATCGTCATTTCTAGCGGAGTGCAATGCAGTCGAGAAATCTGATTAAAGATATCTCTCCCGACTTATCGTCGGAACTGCGCTTCAATCGAGATGACGATTTTATTATTGGATCTGTCAATTATAATTTGTCGAAGAATCTGTCGAAATATCTCGTAAGACGTTTCGACAGGCTCAACGTGACAAGATTATTACTTAGCCACAGTAAACGGAATATAAAGGCCGAAAGTGATGTTGCGGCCAGGGTTATAAACACCTAAATTAAGATTTTCTGAATCTATACGTCCTGGTTTTAACCTGCTCAATGCATCATAATATTTATGATCTAACAGGTTGTTGGCCGAAACAGATAATTTAACGGGCTGCTTGCCCAGATTAAACGTAGCACCAATCCCTGCATTTAGCAAAGTATAACCATTGGTTGGGGTTTCGAAAACATCATCAACACGGGTTTGTTTAAATGCCGAGTTAATACCTACTGATAAATACGCATCATTTGTTCCTTTAAGTTTAGGCTCAAAACGGAGTTCGTTACGCAATGTTCCGGCTGGAATGAATGCAAGTGGTCTGCTTAATGTATTGTTTTGCGCATGCACATAGCCAAAAGTATTTTCGAAGTGAATAAAAGGAACCGGGTGAACGGTAAGGCTGGCTTCTGCGCCATAAAGGTTGGCATTTACCTGACCGTAACGGTATACCGGATAATCATTGCCTTCGGCTGTAATTCTTTCACCGTTGGTTGAGGCATAAATAAAGTTGTGGATATAGTTATTGTAAACACTCACACTCGCACTTACCATTTTGCCTTCGTATTCTAAGGCCGCATCTACCTGATAACTACGCTCAGGATTTAAGTTGGAGTTCCCGATTTCGTACCTGAAAGTACCTTCATGTACACCATTAGAAGCCAGTTCGGCTGGGTTTGGTGCACGGAAAGCTGACCCTGCATTTGCTTTAAAATTCAACTCGTCGTTAAACTGGTGAGTAAAACCTAAGGCACCGCTAACATTCGAAAATTTGTTCTGAAAAGGTGCGAATTGCTCTTCGCCATCTACAAATAATTGTTTGCCGATATTCTTTCTGTAATCGTAACGGGCACCAATGCTGAAAGTGCTGTTTTCCCAGTTTTTCTTGGCATAAGCAAAAACACCAACACCATAAGTATTATAATTCGGGATCAGGAACTCATCATTTGCCTTGTTTTCACTGTGACCTGCATCGGTACTTACACCAAATACCGGTTGCCATCCATTAGTTTCGTGGATGTAATATTTCAAATCGGCATTGTACGTTTTAAGGTCGAAGAACAAAGATGGATCTGGCCCTTCTTCCAGCTCGCGGCGCTGGTTTTGCTGGAAACCAAAATCAGCTTTTAAATTGCCATTACCAATAACAAAATTGTTGTTTAAAGCTATTTTAAAATGTCTGATGTCCTGACGAGGGTAATCCAGCGTACGGCTTTTAAAATCATCGTTGCTAAAAGCACTTCCGTCTTCTTTCACAAAATTTCCGTTGTCATCTAAAGCGGGTTCGTAAAATCCAATATTGTTGCGGAAGTTGGAAACATTTAAGTGCGTATAACCCCAGCTTTTGTTTAAGCCAATCATTCCGCTTAAATCGGTTTCGTTAAAACCTGAGTTAGGAAAATATCCCGTAGGTGTTTTAAAAGAATAAGCGTTTTTATAAGTTCCACGGGCTCTCCAAACAAACCCGTTTTCGTTGCCGTTTAACATCAATGAGTTTGCGGTAAGTCCGTTATTGGTCGAGTAGTTGGTAATAAACTCTCCTTTAACCTGACCTTCAGGGGCGGTGCTTGGTTCCAGTAAATTAATTACGCCACCAAGTGCATCAGAGCCGTACATTAGGGAGGCCGCACCGCGTAAAATTTCTACGCGGTCTGATTTGAACTGATCGATTTCGATACCATGTTCATCACCCCATTGCTGGCCTTGTTGTTTAATCCCATCATCTAAGGTTACAATGCGATTGTAGCCTAAACCTCTTATTACTGGTTTAGAGATAGAAGGACCGGTTGTAATTTGCGAAACACCCGGAACTTTGGCTAAGGCATCGATCAAATTGGTTGAAGGTTGCAAAAGCTGATCTTTACCCACCACTGCCGAAGAGGCACTGTTTCTTTTGCTGGTACTGCTGATCAAACTTCCGGTAATAACAATTTCTTTGGTTTCTATTGCGGTAGGCTGTAACGCAAACTGAAGGCCTGCACCCGTAGCCAGGTTAACCATTTGTGTGGCCGTTTTGTAGCCGATGTAATGAACTTCAACCAAATAAGTACCTTTTACAGGCAGGTTTTTAAGTGTAAAAGCACCATCGTTGTTGGTTACCGCTGTAACCTTTAAATCGGGTATAAAAATAGTAGCACCTGGCAATGTCTGTTTGGTGCTGGCATCAACAACCTGACCTGTTATATCTTTTAGTGCCGAAGCAAAGGCTGTATTGCCCAATATTGTATATAGAATTACCAAGCCTATTAGCTGTAATTTTTTCATGAGAATGTATTGTAAATAAGTAAGATAAAAAAACCAGAAACATAGCATAAAAGCTGGCTATTGCTTTAGTCTTTCGTATAAATAATTTTAATAAAAAGCACTTAAAGGGTGCATTGGAGAGAAAAATTAAGCAAGCGGCGGACCACGTAAGCTTGTGCGCTTTACTTCGGTAAAGGCATTTTTTAAGGTAGGTTCTGTAGGGTTAAAAATCTTTGCGCACAAAAAGATCCTGTAAATGTGATGTGCAGAAACATAGTTTTTTTCGAAACTTGCATTACAGATTAAACAGGTATCGCCATGTGCCTGCAGGTGGCTAACGTGTTTACAGTTAACCTCTTTTTCTACAATAGGAACAGGAGTATGGCTATGGAGCACACTCCATGGCGTTAAAGCAATAGCAAAAGCAACCAGCATAAATGCCGATAAATACTTTTTGATATTCTGCCTGTGCTTTTTCAACGCTTCAAAAGTAGTAAATACTATTCATTATTGTATAATGCAGTGGTAACATTGCTTTTATTTACATTCGACTGTGTTTTTTGCGTAAAGTTTAAGGCATACGCCCTGATTATAGCGTATTGCCCGACAGGTTTAGTGCACGGAATCAGTAACTTTGATACTGATGATTAACAATACCTTGAAATTCGTTAAGAAAAATATCCTGAATACCGCATTTGTGCTGTTACTGCTGGCTGTGATCTTTGTGCCCGATGCAAAGGCGTTTTTAATTAAGAGTTTAATGGAAATAGGCTTTTTTAAACCAAAAGTAGAAACGCCTACTGCTCCGGGCATGAACCTGAACGGTATCCGCTTTAAAGATGTGAAAGGTAAGGTGATCGACTTGGGCGATTTAAAAGGTAAAGTAATTTTCCTCAACTTTTGGGCTACCTGGTGCCCGCCATGCCGCGCAGAAATGCCATCGGTTAATAAACTGTACAAACAGTTTAAAGCTGATAAAAATGTAGTTTTCATTTTTGCAGATGCCGATGGCGACCTAGCCAAATCTACCCGCTTTATGGCCGATCGTAAGTATGAACTGCCGGTTTATAAGGTAGAAAGTGACGTGCCCGAGCAGATATTTTCGGGCTCGCTGCCTACCACTGTTGTTTTCGATAAGCAAGGTCGTCTTGCTTTACACCACGAAGGTGCAGCAGATTATGCAGATAAAAAAATAGTCGATTTCCTGAATAAACTTAGCGCTTCAAATTAATTAAGCCCCGGATTAATCATATTCTGATGATAAGATGATATTTGTATTTTTGATATATGTAGTTGGCTACATATATTTGCTCAATAATATTTCACTATGCAAAACGAACTTAAAATAACGCGATTAAACAACCAGAGTTGCGAACAGATTATTGGCTTGATTTTACCCATTCAGCAAATCGAATTTAATGTAGATATCAATTTGGCTGCCCAACCCGATTTGCTGGATATTGAAACAAACTACGATGCCACAGGTGGCGCCTTTTGGGGAGCCTGGTTAAATGGCGAGCTAATTGGTACCATAGCGTTAATTGCTGTACCCGAGCACCAGTCTGGCGCCATTAGAAAAATGTTTGTGAAAAAGGAATTCCGTGGTAAAGATCTGGGGCTTGCACAATCCTTATTGGAGATCCTGATTGCTTACGGCCGCCAACATAACATCAAAGAATTATATTTAGGCACCAAAGATATTTTACAGGCAGCCTGTCGCTTTTACGAACGCAATGGATTTGTACAAGTTGAAATGGAAAAGCTACCTTCGTATTTCCCACGAATGGCTGTTGATAATGTTTTCTACGGTCTGGATTTAAAACCTGCCTAAATGGAACAGAATGTAATTGATGCTTCGGGTTTATTGGCCATTTCTACGCGCTTACAGCGGCTGAGCGATCAAATCCGTAAAGATGGTTTGCTTATTTATAAAGCTTTTGGTATCGATTTTCAGCCCAAATGGTTTCCGGTTTTGTATACCTTATACAAAAAATCAAGCATGAGTGTGGTGCTGCTTTCCGAAGAAATTGGTTACGCGCACCCATCAACCATCAGTTTGTTAAAAGAGTTGGAGAAAGAAAAACTCATCCGCTCTAAAAAAGATAAAGTTGATACGCGTAAACGCCTGGTAGAGCTTACAGAGAAAGGACAAACATTGCTTTCGACCATGGAACCGGTTTGGGAGGTGATTATTAAAGCCACTGCCGAAATTACCAACACCCAAAACAACCTGATGGCAGCCATCAATGAAGTGGAGGCGGGTTTAAGGGAGAAAAGCTTTTTGCAAAGGGCAGAAGCCTATCTCAAAAATGAATGATTGAATTAATGAATTTTGAATAATCGGGAGCATAATAGTTAATCAATGATTTTGTTATTTTTGCCCTTATGATTTCATTTTTCGAGGCTTCGCTGAAGCAACTTTCCATCCATCATACAGGCAACAAACTGCTTGAAGAATATTATAAGCTTTCTGATGCACCGTTAAAAATTGATGATGAGGTTTTGGGAAATCTGTTGATGCAGTATTTTTTAAAGCCTTTTGAAAAGGTGAATGAAGTATTCCATTTTTATCATCCTAACGATAACCTGGAACTAAACGAAGTATTTCACTTTGTGCACGAAATTTTCGAAAACAACGAGCTTTTTCACGAAGACTCGCAGCAACTGGCCAAACATTTATACGATGTGGCCAATCACCCCAAAATTAAATCGGGTGAGTTGTACGTGGCTTATTTCGAGAAAGTGCAGATTGAAGGTGAGCAGCTGGACGTTGTGGGGATATTTAAATCAGAAACGAAAGATACTTACCTAAAAGTTTACCCTGAGCTGGATGGTTTTAATGTAAGTTACGAGCAGGAAGCCATTAGTATTAACAAACTGGATAAAGGTTGCCTCATTTTTAATGTAGCGCGCGAAGAGGGCTATAAGGTGGTGGTCCTTGACCAATCGAAAAGCAGCAATGATTCTGCTGTGTACTGGAAAGATGAATTTCTGAAACTTAAAATCCGGAACGACAGTTATAACCAAACCAATAATGTTTTGGGAGTTTATAAGAACTTCGTTACCCAGAAACTGGACGATGATTACGAAATTAGCAAAGCCGATAAAATTGATTTGTTAAACCGTTCGATGAAATATTTCAAGGAAAAGGAAACTTTTGATATTGAAGAATTCGGGAATGAGGTAATTGGCAATGCCGAAGGGATTGAATCTTTTAAAAATTATAAGAAAAACTACGAAGAGGAATACGAAAGCCCAATTGCCGATCATTTCGAAATTGCCGAATCTGCAGTAAAAAAACAGGCCCGTGCTTATAAAAGTGTGTTAAAACTGGATAAAAACTTCCACATCTATATCCACGGCAATAAGGATATGATTGAGAAAGGTTACGACGATGATAAGTCGATGAACTTTTATAAGGTGTACTTTAGGGAAGAAGAATAATTTAGTCCTGAGTCAGTAGTCTTAAGTCCTGAGGCTTTGGACGATTATTGACTTTGGACTGCAGACTAAGGACTTGAGGCTCCAAACTAAATCCTCTGTTGTGCCTTAAGCGCCAGGTATTGGTTAATTACGTTTACCGTTAGTTTTTGTGGCGGGGTAAGGATGGCTAAAATGCCGTGGGTGTTCAGTTCCTTAACCATCAGTTTTTTCTCGTAGATAAACTTTTCTGCAATGGTTTTGTGGTAAATCCCTTCAACATCTTTGGCTGGTTCGCTGCTCAAAGCTTTTAACTCGGTATTTTCGAAAAATAAGACTACCAGCAGGTGATATTTTGAAATCCGCTTTAAATAGGGGAGCTGTCTTTGCAAAGCCGACAAGCTTTCGAAATTGGTGAAAAATACCAATAGCCCACGCTGTTTTACCACCGAACGCACGGTAGCATACAAGGCTTCGAGATTGCTTTCTAAATACCTGGTTTTTTCTTTGTAGAGCACGTTCATTATGGTACCCAACTGTGCTGATTTCCGGTCGGCGGGTACCACGGCACCAATATTTTCTGATACGGTAATTAATCCGGCTTTATCTTCTTTCAGCATGGCTACTTTGGCCAGGGCAACCGAAGCATTGATGGCGTAATCGAGCAGGCTTAAACCTTCGAAAGGCATTTTCATTACGCGCGATTTATCAATAATGCAATAAATATTCTGCGAGCGCTCATCAGTGTAGGTATTTACCATCAGCCCACCTTTCCTTGCTGTAGCTTTCCAGTTAATGGTGCGGATATCATCGCCACCCACATAATTTTTAATCTGGTCGAATTCACTACTGTGGCCAACTTTACGGATTTTTTTAATGCCAAAAGCCGTTAAATGATGCGAAACAGCCATCAGCTCATATTGTCCGAGATTAATAAAAGAGGGGTAAACGGGTAAAATTTTAGCGCCATCAAAATTATAGCGGCGACTGATTAAACCTAATGGCGAGCTAATGTAAGCCCTGATAAAACCAAAATTGTATTCGCCACGCTTGGTTGGGCGCAGGTTGTAGTGGATCGATTTAATCTCGGCTGGTTTAATATGCAGCCTGAAATCTTTATCTCGCAGTTGAAACTGAAAAGGAATTTCATCAATTACCCTCACATTAACCCCAAAGCCATAGCGGTTTTTAATTTCGATCTGTATCGGGTTTTCGTCGCCATTGCTTAGCCGTTTCGAGGTAAACCTTTTGGCATGAACGCCCTCACTAATGCGGTAGAGGATAAAAACATCGATCAAGAAGAGAATCAAAAGTACTCCTGTCGCTATTTCGGGTATATCCCCCAGCCAGGCAAAAAAGAATTTCAGCAAGAAAAGCACCACGCAAAATCCAATCGCCGTAAAAAGGCGGTCGGATAAAAACAAATTGATATAATATTGCTGAAAGAATTTTTTCAATGTTGTTTAATCGGTTAATTGTTTAAACTGGTTAACTGTGAACTGAAAATTGCCAATTGCAAAACTGACTACCTCGGTACTTCAATTTTTTTAATAATCTGGTTAACAATATCGCTGGTGGTTAAGCCTTCCATTTCTTTTTCGGGCGATAACAAAATGCGGTGTGCCAATACTGGGCCAGCAACAGCAATAATATCATCAGGGGTTACAAAATCGCGGTCTTGAATGGCGGCAAAAGCTTTGGCACTATGCACAATTGCCAGCGATGCGCGCGGCGAAGCCCCCAAATAAAGCGAGGAGTTATTACGCGTTTCGTGCACAATTTTAGCAATAAACTCAAGCAATTTAGGCTCAACATGCAAATTACGGATAATAGCCCTGGCTGCCTGAATCTGATCTACCGACAGCACAGGTTTTACTTCGTTTAGTAAAGTTTTATTTACTAAAGTGTGTTGCGCGGTTAATATTGCTGTTTCTTCTTCGAGCGAAGGGTATTTTACTTCTATTTTAAAAAGAAAACGATCCAGCTGTGCTTCGGGTAAGCGGTAAGTGCCTTCCTGCTCAATTGGGTTTTGCGTAGCCAGCACCATAAAAGGTTCGTCCATTTGGTAGGTTTCACCATCAATAGTTACCTGTCGTTCTTCCATCACCTCAAACAAGGCCGATTGCGTTTTGGCAGGGGCACGGTTAATCTCATCAACCAGGATAATGTTGCCAAAAATAGGTCCTTTCCTGAATTCAAAATCGCCGGTTTTAGTGTTAAAAATCGGTGTTCCCAAAACATCAGATGGCATTAAATCGGGGGTGAATTGCACCCGCGAAAATTGCGCTGCGATAGATTTGGCCAGCAATTTGGCACTAAGCGTTTTGGCTACGCCCGGTACACCTTCAATTAAAATATGTCCATCGGCAAGCAAACCGACAATTAAGAAATCAATAACCTGTTTTTGGCCGATAATGATATGACCCAGTACATTTCTGATCTGGTTTACCGCTTCGTTTAATGCGCTTAAATCTGTACGTGGGTTAAACTGTTCTTGTTCCATTGCTATGCGTATTTTTATAAAACTGTTCTATGCTATCGTTTAAGTTGATCAATTCTGCATCATTTAAATAACCCATTTGAGGGATCTGGATAAAATACCGGGTTAATGTTTTGGCCAAAGCCTCGTTGATACCTGTCTTATCGATTAATAACTGCGTAAACTCTTTATCAATTTCGTTTGTTTTAAGGTAATACCGGCTGCGCAGGTGCTCCATAAAATAATTAATCCTTTTCAGCGCAATATCGTGGTTGTTACGCTCCTGATAATATACACTGCCAACTACCTGGGTAAATGCCAGCGACGAATTTGTATTAGGATCGGCTATTGGGATAACCCTTTGCCTGCGTTTTATCTCAAACAGAACAAAAATCAATAGGCTGACGATCGCAAGGTAATAGGCGAATTTTAGTTCGGGATGTTTGAAAAACACTCCTAACATATCGGTATTTGTGTTTTTCTGTCCGGTAAAATATTCGTCGAAAATGAGTGTTTTGTTACCCTGTAAATAGCTCAGGGTTTTGGCAGCATATTCGGCGCCGTATTTATTGAGCAGGTTAAAATTGGTGTAAAAACCCGGTTCGGCAATTAAATACAAAAAGCCCTTGCCATAGTTGTAGCGGATAAAATTAGGCTTGCCATTACCATTTATGCCTAAAACAGTTGCTTTCGCAGTATCGATTTTACTAAAATACTGACCGCCTATTCCTCTTTCAAACCCATAACTAGCCTCTGTTTTAAAATTGGGGTGAGTAAAGTTTAACGTATTGCCGGCGGCATCCAGGGATGTGCTGGTTTTTAGCTTCAGCTCTTTCTCTATTTTACCGAAATCGTAACTGGCAATAAAAACATCATTTCCAGTCTGCATGTATTTGATTAGCTGGGCTAAATCATCTTTACTGATATCTACCTGCAGGGCTACAATTAAATAAGCCGTTTGGCTAAAATGCTTCGATTTTAGTGTATTATAAACAGCCAGTTGCGTGTTTTTAACGCTGGCATTGGGTAGAATATCTTTTATTCGGTTATATAAAATGTAGGTACCGTATGGTATTTTATCTTTTGCGGCATAAGTGGGCGCCCAATTGGTTGGGGTAGGTTTGTTGTACTGGGCAACCAGATAGGCTACTATTAAAATGCAGCCGATAATGAAGTATATTTTATATCCTTTCATCTAATCTGACTGTTGAAGTGGTTAAATGAATGGTTAATCGGCTCGAAACGGGTGGCATCGATCGGGAAATCGCCATACCAGATATAATCGAACTGGAGGGTAAGTTTGCCAAAATCATTTTTAAGCGCCGGCTCCCGAAGCTCTGTTAAATAATGATAATTGGTTTTTTCGGGCTGCCACTCAATCAGCTCGGCATCGCTTAGTTTTTTTAAAGCCCTTAAATACAAAAGCCTTACCGCCAGGCGGAATTTTCCTTCTGCAATTAAACGTTGCAGTTCCAGTTCATAATCAATTTCGTGAATGTTTTCGGTCATTACATCATAAGGCAATATGGTTTCTTTGGATTTCCTGCTGAATATATTTTCTGAACCGATTAACTTAAGCACAATGAAAATCACCACGCCAACACCCAAACCAATAAAAATAACCCGAGAAAAAGGATTAGCCGCAGCGCCCTGAAATAAATCACCAACTAAGCGCCAAAACTCCAACCAAAACCGATCCCACAACGAGAGCTGTTGTTGCCCAATTTCATCGTACTGAAATTCTTTTTGAGCCTTATAATTACTTATCGCTTCTTTATCAAATTTTGCCGGCGTAACCTGGCTATTGGTATCAATGCGCACAACATTTGTGGCAGGCTTTGTTTTACCAGCCTGTGCTTTACCAATTACCGGAGCAAAAAATAAGAGAAAAACAAAAATATATCTGATTAAAGCGCTTTGCATCTGCTAGTATTCTTCTGGTCTGGTATCAACCGGTTTTTCGTTAGTGCCGAAATTAGAAATGCGCTCCATTAAACCGGGGTTTTCTTTCTGCTCAACCAGGCTAAAATAAGCAAGTGCAATGGTAATAATAGGAATGATGGTAAAAACCAGACATAGGGATTGTAACACTGTGGTAATCATTGTCAATGTAACCGACATGTGTGGGCTTTTGTGGGTAAACATGCCAACCATGTTGAATAGTGTAGTTGGTAAAACTACCATGCTCATACAGAAATAAACAATAATCCAAACAATTATCAGGGTGCCAAAAGTAATCCAGAAATTATCTTTAATGATTTTGAAACTTCTGTTAAAAGAGTAGCTCAACGATCCGTTTTCGATTATCATGATTGGAAACATCATGGAAACGAATGGGAAAAGCCAGAAGGCGGGAACCAAACAGAATAGAAAAGCAATGCCCAGCAATAATGTTAACAAAAGCGAATTGCCAAAAACCCTGAAAAAATAGTATTTAAAGTAGCCCCAAACTTCATCGGTAGTTGGCGTTTGGTTACCTTTCTGTACGTATATGGCAATATAAGATAGTACGGCCACACTCATGCTGGCATAAGATGCAAGCGAAAACAGAATAGATAAAAAATATTCTATACCGTACATTGATCCGAGGCCCAGACCTTTGCTATATCTGCTACCAATGCCTGTATTAATTACATTAACCATTTTATATTGTTGCATCAGCATGGTAGCCATACTGGCCAAAACAAACAAACCACAAAAAGTAAAGTAGGTTTTAATTAGCGGTGCAAAGTTTTGCCGCATAAAGGTGAAGGTATCGTTAATTACCTGACCGAAATCTCTTCTTTTCTTAAATTCTAATCGGTTTACCATGTTAATTACTTTCGGTTTGTTGGAGGTTAATTTTAGCGGGATAAATAAATACGTACCAGACCATAAAGGCTGCTGATGACATTAAAATGGAAGCACTCAAAGCCAGTGGCATTTCGGTATGGCGGGTAACAAAACTTTCGAAAAAGGCCGCTACAATAAAGATGGGTATCAAACCAATTACGATTTTTAGACCATCTTTTGCACCTCTCAATACCGATGCCTTGCGAGAGTAGGTTTTAGGGAACAATAAACTGTTGCCTAAAATAATACCCGCAGCACCTGCCAGCACAATGGCCGATATTTCGAGCGTTCCATGTATCCAGATCACCATTACCGATTGAAAACCCAGTCCTTTGCTAAAAAAGAAATACTGAAAAGAACCCAGCATCACGCCGTTGCGGAAAATAGAAACAATCGATCCAAAAGAAAATATAATGCCTAAAACAAAAGTATAAAGCGCCACGTAAATGTTGTTGGCTCCAATCTGAAAGAACATCATAAACTCGTTCTGATGCTTGTAAACCCCAAAAGGATCACCTTTGGCAATGTTTTCGTTGGTCATGTTTACGTAGCCATCGCCCATAATTAACCTTACAAAAGTATCGTCATATTTGGCTGATAGGGCACCAATGGCACACGAGATGATAAAAAATGCAAAAGCATACCAAATCTGCTTTTTATACTGAAAGAATACCAGTGGAAGTTCAGTTTTCCAGAAATGGATAAACCGGTTGGCTTTCTCCTTTTTGTTCTTGTAAACCGACCGGTGTAATTTAGAGGCCAGCCCGTTTAAATAAGCTGTTGTTTTCGAATTGGGGTAAAATGTTTTGGCATAAGCCAGATCGTTGGTAATTTCGATAAACTGATTGGCCACTTCATCAGGATTTGCCTGTTGCATGGAATCGTAATGTTGCCACTTCTCCGAATGCTGTTTAACAAATAATGCTTCTCTCATTTAAGGCGTTACCAAATCTTGGGTTAAAATAGTTAATTTTTTATGGATAAAGAATCAGGATGATAAAATGATAAAATTATCCGAAATAATTAGTTAAAAAATTAGCTTGCAGGATACTGCGATTATCCTTAAAAAAAATTATGTTTGAAATATGGATACCATCAAAATTAGCACAGCTCAAAATATCGATATCTCTTATGAAATTGCCGGTCTTGGCGAACGCATTGCCGCCAGGTGTATAGATTTGGGCATTTTTCTGGTACTGGCTGTAATAACGCTGATTTTAATGGGGGCAGCACAAGTCGGTATGTCGGGTAGTGTATCCATGATTATCTTTTTTATATTCCTTGCTGTTTTTGTTTTTTACGATTTGGTTTGTGAACTCACCATGGATGGACAAACATTGGGAAAGAAGGCGCTCAAAATAAAAGTGATTAGCCTTGATGGCGGTCAGCCAGCCCTTAGCCAGTATATTTTAAGGTGGCTGTTCAGAACAATTGATTTTGGCATTCCTTTCGGATGGGGCGTAGTAGCCTTAATTTCGGTAATTGCTACTAAAAACCACCAGCGTATAGGCGATATTTTGGGTAAAACAACCCTGATTAAAACAACCCCAAGAACGCAGTTTACCAATACAGCCTTTAGCTTTAGCCTGCCCGAGACCTACGAAGCACAGTTTAAAGAAGTACTACATTTAAACGATCGTGAGATCGAGCTCATCCACGAAGTGCTAACCAGTTACTACCAAACCGGCAATGCCGAACTGATTTATACCATGGCTGCCAAAACAAAAGAACATATTGTAGTAAACATTGCGGCGGGTATGAATGAGTTACAATTTTTAGAAACAGTGCTTAAAGATTATAAACACCTAACCTCGATGGTGAACGTTTAGTGCATAAACATTTTGTGCAGATAAGAAAGCATTACAAAATTGCCCACCACAATTACCAATATCCGTAAAATCAGCGCATAATTTTTTATCCGGAATTTGTAAAGCAAGCCTGCAGAAATAAATAACAGGAGCAGTGGAATGGTTGGAGGATATAGTAACCAGCTTTTTGATAAGTTGCCTTGTAAAAGTGCAATGCATGAACGTTGAAATCCACATCCGGGACAATCTATGCCGGTTAAAGCTTTAAATGGGCAGGGTATTAAATGATTTTGCAGCCAATCAACCAGGTTGATTAAGCTGCAAAATATATAAGAGATAAACATAATTGCTTAAACTACCGGTGGCGGCGTATCGCTTGGTTTATCTTGATTACCGAATGGATTGTTAAATGGGTTGTTTGGATTGTTGAAAGGATTGTTTCCAAAACCGCCATTCTGGGCCTCAGCAGCTGATGGGCCTAAATAAGTAGCCGATCCAAAGCCTAAAATTGGCCAGAAAATGTATGGGAAGATTAGCATACCAACAGTAAAACCCTCAGATTTGCCGAAACTTTTAGCTACTAAATTGTAAAGCCAAACTACAAATACAAAGTTTACGCAAGGGATAATCAACCATAAAATCCAGATCATTGGTTTACCAACAATTTCGATTAAAACGATCATATTATAGATGGGAATAATTGCTGCCCAACCTGGTTTGCCAGCTTTTTCGAATACTTTCCACATGCCAACAACCATGATTACGATTATTGCCAAATAAAGAATTACAGCTCCTGCACCGATCCCGGCTAGTAGGCCACTTGATTCATACTCATTCATAATTTTTAATGTTTTTAAAGGTTATTAATTTAAATAGTTAAACTAAAGTAATTTTTTTAATTTAAAAACAGAATAAATAAGGAGTTAAATTATTTCAACACATCGGCTACTTTTGTTAATAATGCATCGGCCCACTGACCGTACATTTTGCCGCTGGGGTGTAAACCATCGCTTGCTACCAATGCTACATCGGTTGTGGCATTTCTCGATGCCGCGGTAATATTGGTGTAGTTTACGCCTGCTGCAACTGTTATTTCCTGGTTTGCCGCATTAAAACTATCTATTTCAGCAGCAATAACCTTCGGGTCCCTGCCCGAGTTTTTGCCAAAAGGTGTTGCCCCCCAATCGGGTATCGAAATCACAAAAACTTTACGCTTATCACCACCTGCAAAAGCGATGGCCTTTTGTAACAATTCTGAAAACTCTTTACGGTAGGTACTGAGTGGATAACCACGGTATTGGTTGTTTACCCCAATGAGCAGGGTTACCAAATCGTAAGTTCCGCTTAAGTTCTCTTTTTTGATACCTGCCTGTAATTCATCGGTAGTCCAGCCGGTTACCGCAATAATTTTGGGGTTGGCCACCCTGATGTTTTTGCCTTTTAGCAGGTTTTGCAGCTGGTAGGGAAATGATTCCTCTTGCCTTACTGCTTCGCCGATGGTGTAAGAATCGCCCAGCGCCAGGTAGCTAAAAGTGCTGCCACCAGTTATGGGGTTTGTTGTAGAAGGATCAGGAATTGTAGCCATATTTTCGTGCTTTGTACAGCCCGAAGTTAAGAAAGAAAATAAAAGGACACTCAATAAAATCTTCATGGCTTTATTTACGAAGTAAGCCCAGCCTTAGTTTTATTGAGCGTATTGTGGATGATTTACAGGCGATTAAACCAGTTTCATTTTAAACAGGCTGGCAATATGGTTTTTTAATTTAGCTTTCACCTCTTCCATGTCCAGTTTACGGCCCAGTTCATGTTGTAGAGAAGTAACCGCCTTATCATCTATCCCGCAGGGTACAATGTTTTTAAAATAATCGAGATCTACATTTACGTTAAAGGCAAAACCATGCATGGTTACCCAGCGACTACAACGAACACCCATAGCGCAAATTTTTCGTGCCTTTTCGTTATCAGCATCCAGCCACACACCGGTGTAGCCCGGATAGCGGCCAGCAGTAATGCCATAATCTTTCAAGGTTAAAATTACCGCTTCTTCGAGCGTACGCAGATAGAGGTGGATATCGGTAAAAAAGTTGTCGAGATCCAATATCGGGTAACCTACAATCTGCCCCGGGCCATGGTAAGTAATATCTCCGCCACGGTTAATTTTATAATAGGTAGCCTGTTTATCTTTTAAACCCTGCTCATCAAGCAACAGGTTTTCGGGGTGGCCACTTTTGCCTAAGGTATAAACATGGGGGTGTTCGCAAAAAATCAGGTGGTTGGGCGTTGGGGTGTGGGTATTATTTACCCGGTTGGCGGTTTTAATGGCAACAGTTTGGTTCAGTAAGTCTTCCTGTTTATCCCAGGCTTGCTGGTAATCGGTTAACCCCCAGTCGGTAAAAACTGTTGGTACTAAATCTTTGGCAATTACCTTTTCTGCTGTCTCGTTCATCTCCATTTGTGTTTAATAATTGCCAGCCACGTAGCCCAGCATATAGCCATCTTTAGTTTTAAAATAATTTACGGTAAGCTCGCGGGTACCGGTTGGCAACTCTACCAGGGCGTTTAAAGCACCTTCATTTTTTAATTTGAAGGGCTTAATGTGGATGTGCTGCTTAAATTCGAGCCCTTTTTTGCCATGCCATTTATAAATGGCTTCTTTGGCACACCAGGCAACATACAGGCCGTCGGTATTATCGCCAATTTGCTTTTGCGCCAGCTCCACGTCGCTTAAAAATTTATGCTTAATGCTTTTTATTTTATGCTTAATCAGTTCAATATCTACACCAACCGCATAATCTTTGCTAATCATTACCGCGGCATAATCGTAAGAGTGGCTTAACGAAATGTGGTAATCAAAATTAACCAGGTAAGGTTTACCATGCTCATCAAACTGACAATCGATATATTCGGTAGTATTGAGCATAGTGCGGAGCAATAGCCTGGTGCTTAACCAATGCAATAGCCTTTTGCCACTGTTTAACGATGAGATGATATCGTGTTCGTGCTGCTTGAGTTGCAGCCCTGCCAGCAATTCATCTTCTGTTTCTTCAATTTTCCAGATCGCTAAAACAGCATGGTCATCAATATTTTGGTTGTAAATTATTGGCATTGATTAAATTGGAGATTACATGCAAAATTATCTTAAATAAATGATAATTTAGGCCAAAAATACGCATAAAAATGATATTATCTGATAGCAGGATATTAGAAGAAATAGAGAAGGGTACCATCATCATTGAGCCTTTTAAACGCGAGTGTTTAGGAACAAACTCTTATGATGTTCATTTAGGGAAATATTTGGCAACTTATAAAAGCCGTGTGCTGGATGCAAAGGCTCATAACGAGATCGAACATTTTGAAATCCCCAAAGATGGTTATATCCTGCATCCCGGAACACTGTACCTTGGTGTAACTTTAGAGTATACCGAAACCCATGGTCATGTACCTTTTTTAGAAGGAAAAAGCAGCACCGGCCGCTTAGGAATCGATATTCATGCTACCGCAGGTAAAGGTGATGTAGGTTTCTGCAATACCTGGACATTGGAAATATCAGTTGCACAGCCCGTAAAGGTCTATGCAGGCATGCCCATTGGGCAGCTCATTTATTTTGTGGTAGAAGGCCAGATTGGAACCATGTACAACACAAAAGGCAACGCCAAATACAACAACAAAACCACACGGCCGGTTGAAAGCATGATGTGGAAGAATAAGTTTTAGTTTAGGTAGGTTAATCGGTTAATTGTTTAAATCGGTTAACTGTTTATTGCAAACTTCCAACTGTGAACTGAAAATTGTCAACTGAAAACTTCTTTACTTTAATTTGGCGCTCCTTAGGGGAGGGAGGGAGTAATGTTACTTAGATAGGATGCTCCCTGTGGGAGGAAGCTTTCAAAGTGGTCATGATTTGCCGCTGCATACTGCAGGAAGGTTTCATGACCCTCATGATTGTTTACTGCCACGAGCAGGAGCTTTTCCTGAGTAAATGCTGTCAGGATTAAAACTGCCAGGCTTGCCAATTGTAAACTGAGAACTACAAACTTAGTATTATTATCAAATTTCATGTGTTCTTCATAAAAATATGCCTCAGGTTTTGTACCTTGAGGCATATTTATTTTACCTAACCACATGAAACCCAGAATTATTCTCGCCCTCAGTTTTGTATTTGTATTAATTGGCTTTACGGCATTTAAAATGGACGATGATCCTTTTAGTCAGCTGTTACAGAAATTAGAAGATTATACCACTAAGTACCCTCAGGAAAAAGTACACCTGCATTTAGATAAGCCTTATTATGCCATTGGCGATGATATCTGGTTTAAAGCATATGTTGTAAATACCAAAACATCGACGCCATCCAACATCAGCAAAATTTTATATGTAGAGCTTATTAACGAAAAAGATTCGCTTAAAAAACTGGTTAAATTACCTGTGATGGGCGGCATTACCTGGGGCGATTTTAAACTGACCGATTCGCTGAGTGAAGGAAATTACCGGATCAGGGCCTATACCAATTACATGCGTAATTTCGGAACGGAGTTCTTTTTTGATAAAACCATTAAAATAGGAAACAGCTGGGCCAATAAAGTATTTACCAAAACAAGCTACAACTTTAGCAAAGAAAACAACGCCGATAAAGTAACGGCCACCATTCATTTTGAAGATAAAAACGGCATAGCCTATAGTGAAAATGAGGTGAGTTACGACGTACAGCTCGATTACCGCAGTGTAACCAAAGGCAAGGTAAAAACAAGTTTAACCGGCGATGCCGTAATCAGTTTTACCAACAACCAGTCTTTTCAAAATAAATCAGGTAAAATTATTGCCACCCTTACCCTCGATAATAAACAGAAGGTAATCAAATCGATCCCCATTACTTCAACCTCTAACGATGTAGATGTGCAGTTTATGCCCGAAGGAGGTACGCTGATTGAAGAGTTGCCTCAAAAAATTGCCATTAAAGCAGTTAACCAAAGTGGTAAAGGCGAAGATGTGCAGGGCGATATTGTAGATGAAACCGGAGCCACAGTAACCGGTTTTGCCAGCAGCTACCTGGGCATGGGTAACTTCGTGTTCAATAGTCAGGCAGGTAGGGTTTATTCAGCAAAAGTTAAATTTAAAGATGGTTCCGAAAAAACATTTAAGCTACCGCTGGCAGCAAAAAGTGGTTATGCCATCTCGCTAAACAATACCGATACCGCTAAAGTATCGTTAAAAATTATGGCCAGTACCGATTTGGTTAACGGTGATGAACTAAAAGTGGTGGCACAACATGGCGGTACCGTATATTATGTTTCGAAAGCCAAAATGGATAAACAGGTATTAATGGCCAATATCCCTAAAAAGAACCTGCCAGCCGGAATTGTTCAGTTTACCCTCTTTTCTGCTACTAACCAGCCCATTGCAGAGCGATTGGTGTTTGTAAATAATACAGCCGATTTAATAGATGTATCGTTAAACACCGGCGATGTGGCCACATCAAGAAAAGGGAAAGCCAGTTTTAGTTTCGATGCCGCAAACGAAGGCAAAACCGTATTGGGCAGTTTCTCTGTTGCAGTTACCAATGCAACCAAGGTAGCGCCCGATGAAGATAATGAGACCAATATCCTTACTTCCCTTTTACTTACTTCTGATTTGATTGGTTATGTAGAAAAACCCAATCATTACTTTTTAAAGGATGATGTGCAAACCCAAAAAGAGCTCGATAACCTGATGCTTACCCAGGGCTGGAGGCGGTTTACCTGGAAAAATGTCATCAACAATGTTGGCCCTAACCTTACCTATAAGCCAGAGCAATCTATCACCATTAGTGGTACCGTTACCAAAGGCAACAAACCTGTACCTGGTGGAAAAGTGATGCTGATGGCTACAAAAGGAACCATGTATATTTTAGATACCGTAACCAATGCCGAAGGTAAATTCGTTTTTGATAACCTGAGCTTTGGCGACAGTACCAAATTTGTAGTGCAGGCACGTACCAAAACCGAACGTAAATTTGTAGATATTAACCTTGATGTTGTACCCGGACAAATTGTAACCAAAAATAAAAATGGTGCCGATATCGATATCAATGTGAATAATACTTTAATGAAATACATTAAAGAAAGTGATAATTATTTTAACGAAATGACCCGCCTGGGTTTATTGGAACGTACCATTAAACTCGAAGAAGTAACCATTACCGAAAAGAAAAACCCCGCTAAAAATTCTTCTAACCTCAACGGGGCCGGGCATGCTGATTTCGTGTTAACTGCCGATCAGTTGTCTACCTGCGTTACCCTTTCGCAATGTTTACAGGGACGTTTGCCGGGCGTAATATTCAGGGGCAATATTCCTTATTTAATGCGTAGTCAAAATACCCCTATACAGCTAATTGTTGATGGCATGCAAATGGAAGCCGATTTTCTGGATAATGTTGTACCGTCTGATGTAGAATCGATAGAGTTGTTAAAAAGCATTGGTAATACGGCTATTTATGGTTCGCAAGGTGGTGGCGGTGTAATTATCATTACCACCAAGCGTGGCGATGGGGGTAGAAGTGTTGACCGTTATGCACCGGGTATAGTTACTTTTAATCCTAAAGGCTTTACCATTTCGAGGGAATTTTACTCGCCTAAATACGATGCCGCAAGCACCAGTAGCCGTGCCGATTTAAGAACAACCATTTACTGGAACCCGCAGGTAGTGGCAGGGGTTGATGGTAAAGCCAAATTTGAATTTTACAATGCCGATGAACCCGGAAATTACCGCGTAGTAATAGAAGGAATTGATGCCCTCGGTCATTTAGGAAGAAAAGTTTACACTTATGATGTGAAATAAAGAAAAATAGATAAATTTGAGTTGTTATGCTAGCATAGCTTGTTAACCAGGGACCATCTTGATACTTGTGTCCTGATACTCAAACTTGTTATTATTTTACCATGAACACCATAAAAGTAAGCGTTAAAGATCGTTTAGCTACGATAACATTAGATAGAGGAAAATCAAACGCCTTAAACCGCGAACTGATTACCGAACTGGATGATATGTTAAAAAATATCGCTGCCGATGAGAACATTGGTGGCGTTATTTTAACTGGCACAGCTCCATTTTTTTCAGCCGGACTGGATCTGGTAGAACTTTATAACTATAACGAAGCCGAAGCCAAATCTTTTTGGGAACTGTTTTTAGGATTTACTGCAAATCTGGTTTCCTTTAAAAAGCCGATGGTAGCTGCAATAAGCGGGCACAGCCCGGCTGGAGGTTGCGTAATGGCTTTAGCTTGCGATTACCGCGTGATGGCCGAGGGGCAATACATTATCGGCTTAAACGAAGTGCCTGTTGGTATCATTGTGCCAAACAGCATTTTTCAGCTCTATGCTTTCTGGATTGGCAAGGCCGAAGCAACTCGCAGTTTGCTTTCGGGTAAACTATACAATCCGGAAGAAGCTTTGAAGGTTGGTTTGGTAGATGAGCTGGTGCGCAACGAGAGTTTGCTAACTGCCGCCGAACGCAAGATTAAAAAATACATGGAGCTTGAAGGCAATACCTGGTCGCAGAGCAAACTTAACATTCGCGAAGAGCTAATTGCTGCGGTAACCGCCGATCAATCGGCCACGCTGGAGAAAATGCTTGCCCAGTGGTGGTCTCCGGCCACACGTCAGATTTTAAAAACCATTTTAGCTAGCCTGCAAAGGAAATAGTTTTCAGTTGGCAGGACACAGTTGACAGTTTTCAATTCACAATTGGCAGTTTTCAGTTGGCAATAAACAGTTGACCAATTAACCA
>Ga0308170_10000832_pt1 | contig 34478 bp, 33 predicted proteins | sample PhyBR2_2_FD_202136 | JGI IMG/M metagenome (GOLD analysis project Ga0308170, IMG submission 202136) | Phyllosphere microbial communities from UC Gill Tract Community Farm, Albany, California, United States - DLSLSB.R2 | ecosystem: Host-associated > Plants > Phyllosphere > Unclassified | place...
CCCTGGAGCTGGGTCCCGGCAGCGCGCTGTCGCGCATGCTGCGCGAGCGGCATCCCGAGGTCGCCTGCCGCTCGGTGGCGGATTTCCGCAGCGTGAAGGGCATCGCGGCCTGGGTCGCGGCCCAGGCTTGAGGCCAGGCTGACCGGGCTGCGTCGACCAGGCGCTGCACGAAATGGAAAGCGCGACGATGGCGGGATGGCCTGGATGGTCGTGGCGATCGAGGGCTTGTAATGCCGGTCAGCGCTCGTTCAGCCACTCTTCGAGAAAGGCGACACAGACCCGCACATTGGCCGTCGTTCCCAGCCGCGCCGGATAGATGGCCCAGACGTCGGCTTCCTGCGCGTAGTCCGGCAGCACCCTCGCCAGGCGCCCGTCGTCCAGGCTGCGGCCGACGTCCCAGATCGAGCGCAGGATGATGCCGTGGCCGTCGATCGCCCACTGGTGCACCAGTTCGCCGTTATTGGTCGAGAGCGCCCCCTTGACGCGCACGGTTTCCTCGCCGTCCGGCCCGCTCAGCTTCCAGCGGCCGAAATCCTGGTCGCGCTCGCGGATCACGATGCACTGGTGCTGCGCCAGCTCGGCCAGCTGCCGCGGCATGCCGTGGCGCTCGAGATAGGCCGGCGCGGCGCACAGCACGCGCTGGTTCCTGGCGATGCGGCGCGCGATCAGGTGCGGCTCCTGGACCTGCCCGACCCGGATGTCGAGGTGAAAACCTTCGGCGATCAGGTCGATCGGCCGGTCCAGCAGTTCGAGCTGCACTTCCAGCTCGGGATACTTGCGGGCCAGCGCGGAGACGGCCTGGCCGACGCGGTTGCGCCCGAATCCGGAACTGGTACACAGGCGCAGCAGCCCGCGCGGCATACTCCCTTTCTGCGAGATCGCCTCGCCCAGCTGGTCGACGTCTTCCTGGATCCGCAGCGCCCACTGGTGGACCACGGTGCCATGGTCGGTCAGCGCCAGCGTGCGCGTGGTCCGGTGCAGCAGGCGCACGCCGAGGGTCTGTTCCAGCATCGCGATGCGCTTGCTGACGAAGGCATTCGAGACCCCGAGTTCAAGCGCCGTCGCGGAAAAGCTGTGCTTCCTGACGACGGTACAGAACAGCTTGAGGTCTTCCAGCAGGGAGCGGCTGGCATGGAGATCTGGGCGCATGGGAAGGGGAAGCATCGGCAAGATTATTTACGTTTCGTGTCTTTTCGATTCACGAATCTATCGATTATATGCCTGATCGTATTCGATATGATGTTAGCCAACGTCAACCCATGTTCAAGGAATCACCATGAAGAAGCAGAAGATTGCAGTCATCGCCGGCGACGGCATCGGCAACGAAGTGATGCCGGAAGGCCTGCGCGTGCTGGAAGCCGCCGCCGCCCGCTTCGGCCTCGACCTCGAATTCACGACCATGGCCTGGGCCAACTGCGATTACTACCTCGCGCACGGCCAGATGATGCCGGACGACTGGCGCCAGCAGCTCGAAGGCTTCGACGCCATCTATTTCGGCGCCGCCGGCATGCCCAACCTGGTCCCCGACCATATCTCCCTGTGGGGCTCGTTGCTGAAGTTCCGCCGCGAATTCGACCAGTACGTCAACCTGCGCCCGGTGCGCCTGATGCCCGGCGTGCCGAGCCCGCTGGCCAACCGCAAGCCCGGCGACATCGACTTTTACGTGGTGCGCGAAAACACCGAGGGCGAATACTCGTCCGTGGGCGGCAAGATGTTCGAAGGCACCGACCGCGAATTCGTGGTGCAGGACGCCGTGTTCACCCGCAAGGGCACGGACCGCATCCTGAAGTACGCCTTCGACCTGGCCCGGAGCCGTCCTAAAAAACACCTGACCTCCGCCACCAAGTCGAACGGCATCTCGATCAGCATGCCCTACTGGGACCAGCGGGTCGAAGCGATGGCCGGGGCCTATCCGGACGTGAAGTGGGACAAGTACCACATCGACATCCTGTGCGCCCGCTTCGTGCTGTCGCCGGAACGCTTCGACGTCGTGGTCGCCTCCAACCTGTTCGGCGACATCCTGTCCGACCTGGGTCCGGCCTGCACCGGCACCATCGGCATCGCGCCGTCGGCCAACCTGAACCCGGACCGCAGCTTCCCCTCGCTGTTCGAGCCGGTGCACGGTTCGGCGCCCGACATCTACGGCAAGAACATCGCCAATCCGATCGGCATGATCTGGTCCGGCGCGATGATGCTGGAATTCCTCGGCAACGGCGACGAGCGTTACCAGGCCGCGAACGATGCCATCATGAAGGCGATCGAGCTGGTGCTGGCGCAGGGGCCGAAGACGCCGGATCTGGGTGGGTCGGCGAATACGACGGAGGTTGGCAAGGCGATTGCCGCGGCGGTGTGATCTGGCCGGCCTCCGGGCCGGCCTGATTCATCCGACCTTGCGAGCTGCGATCAAGGCCGTATCGACGGTGAAGCTGCCGTCCTCGCCGATCTCGAAATAGTCGACGACAGCGGTGCTAGCGCGCCGCTGCAGCGAACGGATCGCGGCCGCATGGTCGGCGGGCGTCTTCATCCTTTCGATCCATGGCCCGAACGCCAGCCGCAGTCTATATGTCGCGATCTGCACGGCCTCGAAGCCGAGGGACGCCAGCGTGGCCTTCCATTCGTCCAGCGATGCATTGCGAACGTGCGAAGGGTCGCGCAACAGCTCCATGGTCTGCAGCCAGGTGTCCAGCAAGGGTACGCCAGGCGAGACGACGTCCGCGAAGATCGCCAGTCCATCGGGCTTCAGGACCCGATGCATTTGCGCCAGGCCCGCCGTGAAATCGCCCCAATGATGCGCGCTGTAGCGGGTGGCGACGATATCGAAGGATGCTGGCGGACAGGGAAGCGCCTCGGCTGCGCCCTGTTTGGTGACGATGTTCCCCAGGCCGCGCCTGCCCGCCTCCGCCGCGACTGTTTCCAGCATGGCGGCCGACAAATCGTAGGCAACCACCTTGTTCACCAGGCCTGCCAGCCGGAACGCGACATGGCCGCCGCCGCACCCCATGTCCAGCGCGACGGCTTGCGGGCGCTGGCCGACCAGGGTGGCCATTGACTCCAGGTCCTCGCCCTGCGCGTGAACGGCGCTGGACAGGTAGGCTTGGGCGCGGGAATCGTATTGCTCGAGAACGGCGGCGTGATGGGTATCGGGATGCATGCTGGCTCCGAAAAGGACAAGTGAAAACACATTGTGCTGAATCCACTTAACTGTTACAAGGAGCCTATTTATCCTGGTATAAATTGCGCCATGAACGACGAAGAACAACGCCGCCTGCTTGGGACCTTCATCCGGGCACACCGAGAGCGCCTGACGCCGGCCAGACCGGGAGGCCGCCGGCGCACGCCGGGCCTGCGGCGCGAGGAACTGGCCGATGCGGCCGGCCTCGGCGTCACCTGGATCACCTGGCTCGAACAGGGCCGCGAGGTACGTGCTTCCGCCGGCGCATTGTCACGGCTGGCCGAAGCGCTGCAGTTGTCCGCGGCGGAGCGGGCATCGCTGTTCGACCTGGCTGGCAAAAAGGATCCACGGGCCGGCAGCGAACAGGTCGACGACCTGTCTCCGGCCCTGCTCGCGCTGCCGGGCCTCGTGTCTGCGCCGGCCTACCTGCTTGACCACACCTGGACAGCCAGGGCCTGGAACGCCGCAGCGGCCGACTTGTTCCTTGGTTGGCTGGACGAAAACGCAAAAGACCGCAACCTGCTCCGCTACGTCTTCCTGTCGCCCGCCGCACGGATGCTGATTGCGGACTGGGAGGCGCGCGCGGGACGGCTGGCAGCCGAGTTCCGCGCCGACTTTCATCGCCGGCCGGGAGACGACAGCATGAAAGCGCTGGTCGATGATTTATGCAGGGAGAGCGGCATGTTCGCGCAATGCTGGGACAGGCAGGACGTGCTGGGCCGGGAGGGCGGCGAGCGCCGGTTCAGTCATCCGGCCCGGGGCGAGCTGAAGTTCCTGCAGACGACGCTGCTGGTGGCATTGCAACTCGAGATCAAGCTGGTATGCCTGACGCCGTATTGAGTGCGTAAAAACCCGGCATCTTAAGAGGCCGGGGTTTGGCGATCGGAGTGGATCAGACGTTGAACCGGATGTTGCGCCACTCTCTACTCCGAAATCTGCTAAACACGCCTTACATTTTCAGGATTCGTAACCCGGTTATATACACGGTTCACGTTTTTCCGTGCTTAAAGGCCGCGCAAACGCATTTGCAAGTTCAAGAAAGCGAGCGACAGCGCGCCGTGCCATCCCATCGACCACTCCCGCTGACCACTCATTGCCGGCATGCGGCATCGGGGCCGCGAGATGTTCGTTCTGCAGGCAAGCGACGAACACGTCGACCAAACATGCGTTCGAAGGCATCAGTGCGCGCTCCAACAGCGTGCGCCAGCTGCCTTCCAGGGCCCATCGGCGCTGTGCCGGCCGGGGTATATTTCGCTCGGCCAGCAAGTCCGCATGCAGCAGCGCAAGGCAGGGCGACAGCTCATGTTGGAAAACATGCGCTGCAAACCTATGCAAGCTCGCCTCCAGCGACTGGCCTTGACCCGCGATCGCTACCAATGCCAGTGAGGACGCCTCCTCCCGGCGTTCCAATATCACTTCCAGAAGACTACGTTTGTCGCCGAATCTGGCGTAAATCGTGCGGGTGGCGACGCCTGCGCTGGTGGCGACCAGGGCCAAGCTGACCTGATGATATCCTTGTTCCAGGAACAGGCGCTCAGCCACGGCCAGCAAATGGGCGTCACGCTCCGGCAAGCGCGAAGCGGGCGTCCGTCCCTTGTCAGGCTGTGCACAGCTGCGCATTCAAGACTTCAGGGTTTGCGCGCGTACTACCTCCTGTTCGATGGTCCCGAAAGGCAGCGTCCCGCCAAGGGTGCGCGCGCGCATGCGGACACGGTCGCCGAAGCGCATGAAGGACGTGCGCGGTTCGCCATGGTCGATGATTTCGATGACGCGCCGTTCCGCGATGCAGGCCGAACCAGCTTCGCGCGCTGCATTCGACACAGTACCCGAGCCGACGATGGTACCGGGGCCGAGCCGGCGCGTGCGGGCGGCGTGGGCCACCAGTTCGCCGAAGTTGAAATTCATCTCGCGACCGTTCGGATGGCCGAAGGGCTCGCCGTTCCACTCGACCTCAAGATCCAGGTGCACGCGGCCATCAAGCCACGCGTCGTCCAGCTCGTCGGGTGTGATGGCCACCGGTGCGAAGCTGGTCGACGGCTTGGCCTGTAGGAAGCCGAAGCCGCTGTTCATTTCGCGCGGGCCGAGCGCGCGCAAGCTCCAGTCGTTCAGCTGCACCAGCAAGCGCACCGCGTCAAGCGCCTGCGCTGGCGTGGCGCCCATTGCTACCTGCCCGACGATCACGCCGAACTCGCCCTCGAAGTCGATTCCGAGCGCCTCGTCCGGCAGCGGCACCAGATCGTGCGGGCCGAGGAAGTCGTCCGATGCGCCTTGGTACATTACGGGGATCGTTTCAAAATCCGGAATCGGCGGCGTATTGAAAGCGCGCTCCATCAGCCGTCCATGGTTCAGGAAGGCCGACGCGTCGCACCACTGGAAGCAGCGCGGCAAGGGCGCCATGCAGCGTGCGGGCTCAAATACCACGGCGCGCGGCGCGCGGCCTGCATTCAGCAGATCGGATACCTGCTGCAGCTGCGGCGCCAGCGTCTCCCAATCCTGCACCGCGTGCAGCAGGTTGGGGGCGAGCGCCGACACGTCGACTGCACTGGACAGGTCGCGCGAAACGACCATCAGGCAACCGTCTGGCTGGCCGTTGCGATAGCTTGCCAGCTTCATTGCTGGCCTCCACTGCGCGGCAGCGCCAGCAGCGCGTCATCGACGATGGCCACAGCGCGCGTCCAGCCGGCCGAACCGCGCCGGACCTTGTGCGGGAAGCAGCTGATGTAGAAGCCATGGGCTGGCAGCGCTTCCAGGTTATGCAGCTTCTCGAGATGGCAGTAGCCGATGTCGCGGCCCGCCTTGTGGCCTTCCCAGATCAGGGAGGTATCCCCGGTCTCGGCGATTTTCTTCGCGGTGTACGAGAACGGGGCATCCCAGCTCCAGGCATCGGTGCCGGTCAGGCGCACGCCGCGTTCGAGCAGGTACATGGTTGCCTCGTAGCCCATGCCGCAGCCAGCTTGAACGAAATCGTTGTGGCCGTAGCGGCTGCCGGCACGTGTGTTGACTACCACGATGTCGAGCGGCTGCAGCTCGTGGCCGATGCGCTTGAGTTCCGCTTCGACGTCCGCTGCGGTGGCGACATAGCCGTCCGGGAAATGACGGAAGTCCAGCTTCACGCCCGGCTGAAAGCACCACTCGAGCGGCACCTCGTCGATCGTGATCGACGCCTTCTTCTCGCCGTTCTTCGCGTCCATCGTCGAATGGAAGTGGTAAGGTGCGTCGAGGTGGGTGCCGCTGTGCGTGGTCATGGTCACCCATTCGGCGGCTGCAGCCTCGCCGTCCGGATAGTCGGCCGCCGTAGTGCCGGGAATCATGGCCATGAATTCGTGCAGCGTATCGGTATGCTTCTGGTAGGTGATCTTCGGGGCCAGCGGTGGCGGATCGGACAGCACCTCGTTTTCGAGGAAAATCGAAAGGTCGATGAATTGACGGGTCATGTCGTCTCCTTAAATTGGCTGGGCCAGCGCCATCAGCGTTTCGCGCATGATACGGGCGTGTTCTTCCTTGTCGCCGCCAGCGATCTCGATTTCGCCCAGGCGGCCGGAGTTTTGCACCACCATCCGGCAGCGGCTCCAGCGTCGTGCCAGGTAGCGGTCCAGCGCCTGGTCGATGCTGCCGGCCCGGCCCAGCTCTTCTGCCAGCACCAGCGCGTCCTCGATACCGATGCAAGCGCCGGATGCCATGTGCGGCGTGGTGGCGTGTACGGTGTCGCCGATCAGGACTACCCTGCCCTTGTACCAGGGACTCGGCATCAGCAGACTTTCCAGCGGACGGTAGATGATCTGCGACTCTTCATCGAGCTGTTCGCGCACGCGCTGCAGCAGCGGCGCGGGGAATGGCGCCAGCAGGGCCTTCAGTCGCGGCACGAACTCGGCCGGGTCGATGAACTCGTTGGCGGCCCGGTCTTCCGTGACGAACATGTACATCTCGTCGCTTGATACCGGATTCAGGCCTGGCTTTACCTTCGGGCCCATCCACATCATGGTTCCCTTGACCTCCGGGTCGCGCGGCAGAACGGCGCGCCACACGCCTTGGCCGCTGTACTGCGGCTTCGGTGCGTCCGGGAACACGGCTTCGCGCACTTTCGAATACACGCCATCGGCGCCGATCACCAGGTCGTAGCGGCCGCTGCTGCCGTCCGAGAACGCGACATCGACGCCGCCCGCGTCCTGGGCGATCGAGTTGAAGGTGCAACCCAGGCGCACGTTGGCGCCCGCCTTGCGCGTGGCCTCGGCCAGGATGCGCGCGAGCACCGGACGCATGATGGCGCCGTTGCCCGGCACTTCCGGTCCGGCCAGGCGCGGGGTCGGCAATTCGGCCACCTTCTGGCCGGTCGGGATGTGCAATTCGACGCCGTCGGATGCCGCGCCTTCGGCCAGGAAAGCGTCGATCACGCCAAGCTGCACTAGCGCGCGCATGGTAGCGCCGCCCAGGCTGATGCCGGCGCCGTACGAGCGCCAGCCCGGGTCGATCTCGACCAGGTCGACGTCGATATCGCGCTTGCGCAATTCGATGGCGGCGGCCATCCCGGAAAACCCGCCGCCGATGATGAGTACCTTGTTCACTGCTCCTGCCATGATGTCTCCTCTTCGCCTTGTGGACGAATGTAAATATGCCCTTCGCGTGACACCGTGAGCTCCACGCGCTGCAGCGACTGGCCCAGGCAGGGCCCGAGGACGCAGGAGCCGCTCTCGATGTCGAACTGCGCGCCATGCGCGGCGCACACGATACGGTTCCGATCGTAATTCAGATAAGCGTCCTTGCGCCAGGCCATCGGCGTGCCGCCGTGGTGGGGGCACGCGTCGCGCCAGCCATAGACTTTCCCGCCATGGCGCACCAGCAGGACCGTGTCGTGCCCCTCGCTCCAGGGATCGAAGCCACGGGATTCGCGTTCCGCCAGTTCGTCGTCGCGGCACAGGAATACCAGCATGGCCCGCCTGCTCATGTTCAATGCCTCTCGGCGGCGCCTGCCGCGCCCGGTGGCGGCCCGCCAGGCGCCCACTTGTCTTGCTGCTGGAACAGGAACAGCTGAGACGCATCGGCGCTCATCGGCACCGCGCGCGCCTGCCAGCTCTGGTCGTGCAGGTCCATGTCGGCGTCGTACTCGACGTGGCAGCCGAGCGGGCTGTTGAAGTACCAGAACCAGTTCGAGCCCATCTTGTGGCGCCCCGGACCCCAGAACGACTGGTAGCCCTTGTTCACGAAGCGGGTGCCGGCCTGCAGGACTTCGGTCGGTCCGCCCATGTGGAAGGTGAAATGTTCGCAGCCCTTCATGAAGGGCGGGGTCTGGATCATGAACAGCGTGTGGTGGTCGTCGGTCCCGGCCGGTTTCAGGAAGGGTCCGGCGCCCAGCAGGCGGTCGGTGCAGGCGAAGCCCAGCCGCTCGACATAGAACGCTTCCGCCTTTGCCGCGTCGGGCACGAAGTACACCACGTGCGACAGCGTGCGCGGCAGCGCGGCGGCGTTTTCGTCGACGCCGACCACGTTCGCCGGACGGCCGGCCGGTGCATACGGCGCGTTGATGGCTTCCGCCGGCAACGCAAGCGCACGACGCGCGGTTACCTGGAAGCCAAGCACGAAGCCCATGTCGTCGACGGTCTCGATGCTGCCGTCGGGCAGGCGCTTGACCTCGCGGTCGCGGCTCAGCTCCGCGCCGATGGCGCCGAGCGTCTGCTGGTCGGCCACGCCATAGATGGTCTTGCGCAGCATGCTTGCCGTGCCGAGCGACGCCGGCAGTGCCGGGTCGTCCTTGTGGGCCAGCACGATGGCGGTGCCGTCCAGTGCTTCGAAGCGTCCGCCGGCCGGGCCGGCATCGACCGGCTTGAGTCCGTAGTCGCTCAGGTACTGGCTGCAGGCGGCGACGTCGTCGACGCCGAAGACCAGTGCGTCGGGTCCGATGATATTCATGTGTCTCTTTCTAATATTGGTCGTCGGTTCAGAGGGCGGTGCGCCCGCCCAGGGTTTCGGCCACCCAGTCGGCGATGAAGGCGCCGGCGTTGGCCGAATTGTCGAAGCTCGAGTGCTGCACGCCGCCCTCGCGTTCGGTGAAGATCTTCAGCTCGCGTTTCGGACTGTTGACCAGCTGTTCGTAGGTGCGCTCCGCCCAGTGCAGGGGAATCTGCGAATCCTTTTGTCCATGCGTGACCAGGAAGGGCACCTTGATGCGGTCCAGTACGCCGTCCAGGTGCACGTTCTCCGCGATCGCCATGAACTCGTCCATGTCCTTCGCGCCCCAGACCCAGCGCACGTGCTCCCAATAGTGCGGAACGGGGAAACTGCCTTCCTTTTGCAGGCGCTTCTTCTGCACGTCGCGCCAGTCATGGTTGGCTCCCCACACCACACCCATCGCAAAGCGCGGCTCGAAAGCCACTGCGCGCGGGCAGTAGTAGCCGCCCAGGGACACGCCTTCCAGTCCGATACGGCTGGCGTCGACGTCGGCACGGGTCTCGAGCCAATCGACTACCTTGCTGGCCCAGCGCTCGCTGTCATACACCGCATGCATGCCGTGCAGGCGCAGCGCTTCGCCGGTGCCGGGCTGGTCGATCACGAGCGAAGACACGCCGCGCTTCGCGAGCCAGGCCGGCAGGCCGACGCGGTATTTCATTTCCTTGGTCGAGTCGAGGCCATTCACCTGCACCAGGATCGGTGCCCGTCCCTCCACACCTTCGGCACGCACGTAGAGTCCCGAGATATGCGCATCGCCATACGGAATCTCGACCCGTTCGCAGTTCTCGCCGGACAGCCGGACGCCGCGCGCGAACACGTCGAGGAAGCGCCGGTACAGTTCGGCGCGGCCGGGTGCGCCATGGGCCTGCAGCCGCTCGGCGGTAAGCAGGTAGATCGCGGCGCGGTTGTACTTGTCGCCGGCCGAGATCAGGCGGCCGCGCGCCTCGTCTTCCTCGGCCAGGGCGCACAGCTTGTCGGCCATGGCGGCCCAGGTTTCGCGGAAGGCGCGGGTGCCGGCGGCGTCCGGCTGCTTCGCCGCTTCCTGCAGCGGGGCGCACATGGCTTCGATCTCGCCGATGCGTGCGCCCATCTCGATGGCCAGGTCGACCGAAAGATTCCAAACGTAATTGGTGGGGAAATACTTGAACATGTTTTTCGTTGTCCGTGGTGACGATGGGCTACTGTACGGACCAGCCGATGGGTGAGTAAAATGGATTTTTCCCATACGAGCTATCCATGCCATGAATACGGGAAAGGAAAGTAGGGGAATGAAAAACGGCACGCCCGAGGGCGTGCGCGAAGAAACCGCCTGGGGCCGGCGGGGTGACGGCTATTCAGGCCGTAAAAAATACATGAGGAATCGATACGCCATCGATCAATCCTGGCGACCAATCGACAGCTACTGCACACATCCGTGCACTATCAGGATCCGGAAGGCTTCCCGCGTGTGACCCAATCTGTTCAGCGCGGCCGCAGTAACTTGATCCGAACCATGCCGAGCCTGTCCGCCGGCAGGATCGAAAGACGTTCGTCACCGTTCAGGATTCGCCCCGCAACCCAGCGCCCATCGACGTAGTGGCCCTCCTCCACCCGCGCCAGCTCGACTAGCTGATCCTTCGCCGTAAACACGATGTCCAGGTCCTTGCCGACAACCAGGAATTCGTCGGGGCTTAGTTGAAGAAACAGTCCGCATGGACGGGTGTCGGTAAGCTCTGGGACGCCCCAGCCACCGTTCTGTGGCTTGCGCTCAGGCGCCTCTGCCGGTGCGGGAATACCCATGTCAAGCAACATCTTGTGCAAGACCTCGCGTTGGCCGCGCACCGTCACCGTGTAGCCGCCCAAATCGGCACTCCGGCGTTCGCCCGGAGCCAAAGCCCAGCCGATTACGCTGCCCTGTGCCTGGGCGTGTGCGAGCTGTGGAAGGATCGGTGCAAGCAGCGCGTAGGCCTCGCCGATCTGGTTGTCGGGCAAGCCATCTTCCATGCCAAACGGCGCGTAGCCGATCGCCTGATGGCTGCCCAAGGCTTCAAACAGGTTCCCGACCACGAAACGGGCCTCGGGAATGAACAGAGGATTGTGCGGTTGGCGATAGGCCGCCGCCCAGCTTCGGAAATCGTCGACATACACATCAGGCGAGAGCCAGTCGAGGTGCGGTGCGCCGGCACGCCAGACATCGAATACGCGCGGAACAGGCCCGCCAGAAGGATATGCACCTGCCGCATCCCCGGGCTTTTGCGGCCCGAGCCAGGCATTCGTATACATTGGCAGCGCCAGTTTTGCCTTGCCGGCTACAGCGACATTGTCGACAAAGCGGCTGACCGCCCAAGCCATGAATACCTCATCCGCTTGCCAGTCGGTGCCGAACACCTCGGACCAGGTACCGCTGCGCTTACTGCCATGGCTGCGCCAGAGGGCGTCGAGAGCCGGGGCGAGCTTGCCCTGGTTTCTTTCCAGGTAGTCCAGTAAAGCTGCCGGCACAGGCGCATTCCATGCCGCTTCCGCCGCTGGCGAACGGTCGCGACTGTCGCCGAGCACGCCTGTCTCGTTTTCGACCTGGATCGCGATGACAGTATGCTGTGGGTCGGTCGCGGCGAGGTGCGCTGTCAGCTGTGCGAACGCCCGTGCGTCAGCGGATGCGATGGCGCCACCGAACAGGCTGATCGGGGCATCGCCCTGCGCAAAGGGCAGGGACGAAGGACGGATGGCAGCGCGTGGAAAACGCTTCAGGTCGGCACGGACCCATTCAGGCGCATAGGTCGACTTGGCATTCTTCATGGTGCCGAACCAAAGCAAGACGAGTCGCATGCCATGCTGCCGCGCCTGACGAACCTGGCTGTCCAACAGGGTAAAGTCAAAACGACCTTCTTCAGGCTCCGTCAGTTCCCAATACACCGGCGTGACGACCGTATTCACATGCTGCCGCTCAAGCTTGTCGAATATGGAGGCCATGTAGCGGGTGTTCGACGCACTCGAATTATGAACCTCGCCTCCCAGCGCGATCCATGGTCTGCCATCGACCAGCAGTTGGATCGCCTGGCCACGCGTTTCCAGCCGCGGCAATGCGACACTTGTGCTGCGGGCCAAAGCCTGCATCGTCGTGGCCAGCAAAATGGCTCCAGCCAAAAGAGTTCTGAAATTGCATAGGTAACGCATGTTTTTCCTAATTCGTGATCAATAAAAACATTACTTCGTCCAGGCGCAGAATTATTCCTGAGCGCCTTCTAAATCCGGAAAAGCGTTTGTAGGGCGGGCACCCCACAATGCATAGAACAGCATGTACACCTCACAGGCCACAGTCAGCAGGAAAGACATTTGAAGCCCGAAAGCGTCGGCCAGCCAACCCTGCACGACAACCAGCGCGCCGCCGGCAATTGCCATGATCAGTAAGCCAGCCCCTTCTTCGGTCAGAGGCCCCAAACCTCTGATACCAAGCGTGAAGATCGTCGGGAACATAAAGAGTGAAACAACCCGACTGAGATCAACGCCCACATCGCAAGATGACCTGTCGAGAAAGTCGCCACCAGCATTACCAGCAATGCGCCCAGACTTGCAGCGGCCAGCACGCTTTCGGCGGAAAGCGATCGCATTAATACCCCGCCGATGAAGCGGCCTACCATCATCCCGCCCCACAGCAAGAACAGGTAATGCGCTCCTTGTTCATGGCTGAGATTACCGATTTCCGGCTGCGACACAAAATTGATGAAGAGGTTACCGACACCAATCTCGGCAATCAGGTAAATGAAAATCGCTGGGATGCCAAACACCAGATTGCGATGGCGCCACAAGGAATGCGCGAGACGTTGCTCCTTGGTCGGCCGGCTGCTTGCCGTGCCGATCGCGGGCAGTGGAAACGCGCGATAACGAGGGCCAGCGCGATCAGTACGGCTGCAACGATCAAATACGGTAACTGCACAGCCTGGGCATCCGCCATCCGCTCGGCCGGCGTAAGAACATGGCCAACGCCGGCAGTGCCCGCGTTGGATCGGCCAAGTATGAGATATCCGCCAAACAGCGGCGCGAAGGTCGTTCCCAGCGAATTGAATGCCTGGACGAGGGTCAGTCGCGAGGCTGCCGATTGTGGCGAACCGATGACCGCGACATATGGGTTCGCTGCGACTTGCAGCAATGTGATACCGGAAGCGATTATTTGGCAGATGGTATGGAAGCAAAAAGTACGCGATAAACCAGACGGACTCGATTAAGGTAGTTTGCGTATAGTTCAGGTCAAACACGCGGCGAAGATGGGGCAGCAATGTATTGTTGATGACGGTTATGAAACCCCAGGTAAAAAACAGACTGGCAAGCAAGGATATCGCCGAACGATAATTTCGGGCAGTGATCGGCAGGTCGTTTGTCGACCGTATGGAAGCGCTTGACGGGGCAGCCATGTGCTTTCCTCTAATTGCGGTAGCCTACTGTACTGACCAGGCCACGGATGAGTAAAATGGATTTTCCCGATACGAGGTATCCATGTCTTGAATACGAATTCGTGGCGTGGACGGCTAAAAAAAACGGGCCGGCGGCTTGCCGCGCCCGTCGAAGAGGAGACAATCGGTCGTAAGACGCTTATGCGGGCAAGGACATCCAGATGCCGCCGGCGCAGCTCGAAGCCTGCACGGCTTCGATGAATTCGACGGCGCGCAGGCCATCGTCGATGGTCGGGAATTCGGCATCCCCGGGCGCCGGCAGGCCGTCGCGCGCAGCCAGCAGGTGGGCCGCCACCTCGCCATACAAGGAAGCAAAGGCTTCCAGGTAGCCCTCCGGATGCCCCCCGGGAATCCGGCTGATGCGGGCGGCCGCCGCGTTGGCGGCCAGGGTCCCGCGCTTGACGATGCGGGTCGGCTCGCCCAGCGGAGTCCACAGCAGCTCATCCGGCCGTTCCTGGGCCCACTGGATGCTGGCGCGGCTGCCGTACACGCCGATCCGCAGGTCGTTGCCGTGACCGGTCGCCACCTGGCTTGCCCACAACATGCCGCGCGCTCCGCCCTGGTAGCGCAACAGTACCTGGACGTCGTCATCGACCGCGCGCCCCGGCACGAAGCTGTTCAGCTGGGCCGCCAGGGCATCCAGCGGCTGGCCGATGATGGTATCGGCCAGCTGCCAGGCATGGGTCCCGATGTCGCCGATCGCACCGCCGCCCGCGCGCGCGGGGTCGGTGCGCCAGGCGGCCTGCTTCTGGCCGTCCTGCTCGATCGGCTCGGCCAGCCAATCCTGGGCGTACTGCACATTCACCACGCGAATGTCGCCCAACAGCCCCTCGCGCACCATCTGGCGCGCGTGGCGGACCATCGGATAGGCAGAATAATTGTGGGTGACCGCAAAAACCAGGCCGCGCTCGTGCGCCAGGTCCCGCAGCATGCGTGCGTCGAGGCTGTTCGTCGTCACCGGCTTGTCGCAGATGACGTGGATGCCCGCCTCCAGGAAGGCGCGGGCCACCGGCGCGTGCATATGGTTCGGGGTGACGATGCTGACCGCCTCGATGCCGTCCGGCCGTGCGGCCTCGCTTTCGGCCATTGCGGCGTAGTCGGCGTAGATGCGCCCAGGATCCAGCCCCAGCGCCAGGCCCGAGCGGCGCGCCGCGTCCGGCCGCGACGACAGCGCGCCGGCCACCAGTTCATAGCGGTCGTCCAGGCGGGCCGCGATGCGGTGCACGGCGCCGATGAAGGCACCCTCACCGCCGCCGACCATGCCGAGCCGGATCCGGCGCGGGCGGACGCCATCGTTCATCGGCGCACTCATAGATTGCCAGCCTTGAGCTGGGCCACAGCATAGTCGACTGCGCGCACGGTCAGCGCCATGAACGTCAGCGAAGGATTCACGTTGCTTGCCGAGGCCATGGCCGCACCGTCGGTGACGAACAAGTTGGGCACGCCGTGCACCTGGTTGTGGGCGTTCAGCACAGAGTCCATCGGATCGTTGCCCATGCGCGCGCCACCCTGCACGTGCACGGTGACGCCCGGCGTCGCGCCGACGCGCATTGCCATCACACCTTGGGCGCCGCCCGCTTCCAGCATCTTTTTCGCTTCCTGCATCGCATCGAGCGCCATCTTCTCCTCGTTCTCGCCGCGCGCCACATCGAAGCGCAGCTGCGGCAGGCCGTAACGGTCGCGCGCCTGTGGATCGAGCGTGATGCGGTTCTCGCGCCGCGGCAGCGTCTCGATGAAGCCACCGAGGAAGACGACCCATGGGCCCGGGCTGGCGAGGCGCTTCTTGTAATCGGCGCCGAAGTCATCACCGTCGCCGGCCATGTCGGTCCACCCCATCCGCATCGAGCCGCCCTGCATGATGTAGCCGCGGTCGAAGTCGATGCCCTCGTCGCGCACGCCCTTCAGGTTGCGGAAGCGCGGCATGTAGATGCCGTTGGCGCGCCGTCCATAGTAATAGCGGTCCATCATCCCGGGGATCACGCCGAAAGCGGCGGCATTGTCATGGTCGCAGATATAACGGCCCAGGACGTCGCCCTTGTTGCCCAGGCCGTTCGGATTCCTCGCATCGGCCGACTGCAGCAGGATCTGCACGCTGGCCTCGGTGCCCGCGTTCAGGAACACGATGCGCGAGGTGTAGACCTTGCGCTTGCCGCTCTTTGCGTCGATCACTTCCACCCCGCTCGCCTTGCCGGTCTTCGGATCGGTGACGATGCGGTGGACCACGCTGTTGGTCTTCACGGTCAGGAGGCCGGTCTTTTGCGCGTCCGGCAGGGTCGCCGACAAGGACGAGAAATACGCGCCGAAAGAGCAGCCGCGCGAGCAGATATTGCGGTAATTGCAGGGACCGCGGCCGTTGTGCTCCTGGGTCAGGTTGACGGTGCGGCCGATGGTCAGGTAGCGCTCCGGCCACTTGGCGCGGATGGCTTCGCGCAGGTGCTTCTCGGGCGCCGTCATCTCCATCGGCGGCAGCAGTTCCATGTCCGGAAAGTGCGCCAGGCCGAGGTTCTCGCCCGAGGCGCCGATGTATTTCTCGACCTTGCTGTACCAGGGTGCGATGTCCTTGTAGCGGATCGGCCAGTCGCTGCCATGGCCGTCGCGCTTGTTGGCCTCGAAGTCGAGATCCGACCAACGGTACACCTGGCGCCCCCACAACAGCGAACGCCCGCCCAGGACGCTCGAGCGGATCCAGGCATACGGCTTCGACTGCACGTAAGGATTCTCGCTGTCCTTGACCCAGTAGTCCTTGTTGGCCCAGTTGAACTGGCCGAAGGGCTGGTTGGACTGGATCGGGTAGTCGCGCGCGATCGGGTCGCGGTCGAGCGCGCCGCGCCTGGGCGCGTCCCACGGGGTCACGAACTCGGTCTTGTAATCCTTCTGGTGTTCCAGCGGACGGCCGCGCTCGAGCACCAGCACCTTCATGCCGCGCTGCGTCAGCTCCTTGGCCGCCATGCCGCCCGTGATGCCGGAGCCGACCACGATCGCATCGAATTCGTAGCTCATATCTGAATCTGCCTGTTCCAGGTTTTGGTGTCGACGTCGCCTTCCCAGCGGCCCGGCACCGGCACATAGGCCAGTTCGCCATTCACGCCGGTCTCCGAGGTGAAGTAGCCGAGCGTGACCAGGTCGCGCATCTTGAAGAAGAACGGCGCGGCCGGGTCGGCGAGGCGACCGTCGTAGCCGTGCGATTTCGGGCGGTAGCTGCCCGCCTCCTTGCGCGCGGGCGCGAGCAGGCTCGCCTGCTCGGCCGGGGTGCAGGCCGCGAAGCCGCGTCCATGCCCAGCCTGCGCCGCGCTTTCCAGTTGCGCGAGGCCATCGACAACAGCCTTGCGCTCGGCCGGGACCATCCAGTGCGCGTACATGTCGGCCACGAAGGCCGGGACACCGGCTTCGATCGCGCCCGGCGTGTCGGTCTTCGGGATGATCAGTTCGCACAGCGCGGCCAGGGTCGTCTTGTGCGCCGCCGGGAACGCTTGCGGCTTGCCGCCGTCGTCCGGGCGGCCGCTTGCCGCCTTGGCGAGCTGTATCGCCAGCGTCTCGCCGCTCCAGGTGACGGCGCCGGCAGCCAGGGCGATCCGCTTGAGCAGGGTTCTTCGGTCCATGTGTCTCCTCGTTTCTCTTAACTTATGCCGAGCATCTTGCGGATCTGCTGCGGATCCGTCGTTCCACCGGCGAAATCGTCGAAGGCCTTCTCGGTCACCCGGATGATGTGATCGCGGATGAAGGATGCGCCTTCGAGGGCGCCCTGTTCCGGGTGCTTCAGGCAGCATTCCCACTCCAGCACGGCCCATCCCTTGAATCCGTACTGGGCGAACTTGGAAAAGATCGCCTTGAAATCGATCTGGCCGTCGCCCAGCGAACGGAACCTGCCGGCGCGGTCGATCCAGGGCTGGTAGCCCGAATATACGCCCTGCCTGCCGCTGGGGCGGAACTCGGCGTCCTTCACGTGCATCACCTTGATGCGCTCGTGATACAGGTCGATGAACTCAAGGTAGTCGAGCTGCTGCAGCAGGAAGTGCGACGGGTCGTAGGCGATGTTCAGGCGTGGATGATGGCCTACGCGCTCGAGCAGCATCTCGAAGGTGGCGCCGTCGAACAGGTCCTCGCCCGGGTGCAGCTCGAAGGCGATGTCGACGCCGGCCTCGTCGTAGGCGTCCAGGATCGGACGCCAGCGCCGCGCCAGCTCGTCGAAGGCAGTCTCGATCAGGCCGGCGGGGCGCTGCGGCCACGGGTACAGGAAAGGCCATGCCAGGGCGCCGGGGAAGCTGATCGTCGCGTCCAGGCCCAGGTTGCGCGAAGCCCTTGCCGCCAGCAGCACCTGCTCGACCGCCCATTGCTGGCGTGCGGCCGGCTTGCCGCGCAGCGCGGGCGGGGCGAACACGTCGAAGGCTTCGTCGTAGACCGGATGCACTGCCACCAGCTGGCCCTGCAGGTGGGTGCTGAGCTCAGTGATCTCGACGCCATTGGCGGCCGCGATGCCTTTGACCTCGTCGCAGTAGTCGCGGCTTTCGGCTGCACGCGCCAGGTCGAACAGCCGCGTGTCGTTGGACGGCAGCTGCACGCCACGGTAGCCGAGCGAGGCGGCCCACTTCGTGATCGCATCCCAGGAGTTGAACGGCGCCTCGTCGCCCGCGAACTGCGCCAGGAAGATCGCTGGTCCCTTGATGGTGGTGGTCATGTTGCTCCTGAATTCAGGCGGCGATCGTCTCGGTGCGGGAACAGTTCGTGACCGGGCTCCACGGCAGGTAGGAGATGCGCAGCTGGACGCCGACCGCGACCTCGTGCTCGCCTGCCGCTAGTCCCGGCGGCTGCAGCACCGACACCTCGGCGACCTCGCCGAATTCCCAGCGCTCGGCGGTGTTCTCTTCCAGTTGGTCCAGGGTCCAGGACTTGCCGCGCACCGAAAAGCGTACCTGTTCGCGCGGCACGGCCACGCCGTCGACCTTGACCGCGATGTCCTCGACCACCGACAGCGGCTGGCCGCGGTAGTAAGGGAGGCGCACGCCGAGGGCGAAGCCGCTGCCGTCTGCCAGGTTGTGCAGGCTGTCCGGATAAATGATGTGTTTGTCGTACATGCTGCGGCTCCTTTATGCTTCGCCCAACAGGCGTTTGAACATCTCTTGCTGGCGGCGCACCTGCTCGCGGCCGTCGACCTCGAACGCATCCTCGATGTGGCGCTGGCCTTCGTATTCGCTGGACAGGTGGCCGGTGTAGCCGCCCTCGATCAGGACCGGGATGATCTCATCGTAGGGAATCGACGGTTCCTTGCCGGTTTCGTCAATCTCGTAGAACTTGGCATGGATGTGGAAGATCCAGGGCATGAACTCGAGCATGCGGCGCGGATTGCTCCAGATGTTGTGGCGCAGGGTCTCGGCCATGGACAGGTCGACCTGGTTGGCGCCCATCTTGCGGATGTCCATCAGCACGTAATCGGGCAGAACGCGCGCCTTGTGCGCTTCGAGGATGAACTCGACGATCTTCGGCGTTGCGCCCATGCGCAGGAAGCGGTCGCGGAATACCGGCGGATAGTCCTTGATGTACATGCCCATGTCCGGGATGTAGCCGACGTGGTCGGAACCGGTGGCGCGCGTCAGTTCGGTATAGCGCAGGATCCACGGATGGTCGAAGTGGAAGGGCGAATGCACCTCGATGCCCATGCGAATATCCAGTTCCTCGGCCAGCGGCACGCAGGCCACCACCACCTCGGGCGGGGTGTTGACGATGATGCGCATGGTCTTGCAGCCCAGGCGGTGGGCAAAGCGCAGGTCGCGCTGCATCGATGCGACCATCTCATCGAAGTTCAGCTTGCGGTGCTTGTACAGCTTGGTGTCGAGGAACATGTCGTGGCATTGCGCGTAAGCGCCGTGCTTCTCGAGCGAGGCGAAAAAGCCGTCGATTTCAGCCTGCGGCACGTCCGGGAAGTGCGTGAAGGACTGCTCGCTGACGACCTCGATGCCGCGTGCGCCGAGACCGGCCGCGTGGGCGATACAGTCGTCGAGGCTCATCTTGCGCAGGAAGGTCTCGTACTGGTACGAGTACAGCGACACGCCGCGCTTGATGCTGTGTGTTTGGTTCATGCTGGACCTTGTGGTGGTGAGAACGATAAATGGAATCAGATGCGTGCGGATACCGCCGGCGCAGCGGCACGGCCGCGCATCAGCACGGTGACGGCGGCGCCAATGCCGGCAACGACGCCGAACACGACGAACGCAGGCTGCAGGCCGCCGAACAGGCTGCGCACGACGTTGACGACGGCCGGCGACACGAACTGGGCGGCGAAGAAGGCGCTCGCCCACCAGCCCATGCCGCGGCCGCGGTGCTCGAACGAGAACCTGCTCTGGGCGAAGGCGATCAGCGCCGGGACGATGATGCCGTTGGCCAGCTGCTGCACGAAGGCGAAGGCCAGCGCCACCTTGTAGTCGGGCGCAAGACCGATCCCGGCCAGGCCGACGCAATAGCCGGCGAAAACCAGGGCGATCTGGCTGCGCACGCCGAAGCGTGTGGTCAGTTTGAACAGGACGGCGCCGATCGGCACGCCGAGGCTCGGGATCGCCATCGCCAGTCCGATCGATTGCGGATCGAGCACGCCCAATTCCTTCAGCAGCACCGAAAAATGGATCACCTGCACGTAGTAGATCGTCGACAGCAAGACCGTCACGCCGCACACGCCCAGGGCAACCAGGTAGGGGAAGGGCGAACTTGCAGGCGCCGCCGCGCCCTGCTGCGGACGGCCGCGCGGCTGCGGCTCGAACAAATAGAAGATACTGGCCAGCAGGATCGGAAATGCGATGCCGTAGACCGCGAACGGCCATTGCCAACCCTTGGCCGCCAGGAAGCCCGAGCAGGCGATGGTGACGGAGCCGAGGACGGACCCCGTCACGCCCTGGATCATCAGCCAGCGGTGGCAAGCCTTTTCCTCGAAGTAGTCGGCCAGCAGCGTGTTGACGATGGTGAGCACGGCCGCCTCGCCCAGGCCGATCACGACCCGCCCGGCGACCACCGCCCAGAAGTTATCGATGAAGAAGGGGATGAAGCCGCCGATCCCGTACACGGCCATCGCCCACAGCATCAGCTTGCGCCGGCCGAAACGGTCGACGACGGCGCCGGCAGCCGGCGCGAACAGGGCGATGCAGGCGCTGGGCGCGGTGATCAGGAGCGGCACCATCAGCTGCGGATTCCCGACATCGCGGAAGTGGGCCAGCAGGGTCGGCAGCGTCGGCGACAGCGCGATGATCGCCATCACCGGCAGGAAGCCGGCCATGACCAGGATCCAGCCCTGGCGCCAGTCGGCCTGGCGTGCGGTGTAATGCATGTATGTCTCCTTGATTCTTCCGTGCGGCGTGTTCGCCGCTTCGTTTTTTCATTTGGGAAAAAATCTGACCTGGCCATGATAAAAGCTTTCCCAGCCTTTTCCTCACCGACCGGGCGATGTTTTTATGAATAGCAACTATCCAAAACTTGAATACATCACTTGCCGCTATGGCAGCAGGTTTTTCGTTATATTAGGAAAACGTTTTCCCGAAAGATCCATCGTTACAAGAACAATTCATGCCCGCGAAGCCTTCCCTGCCCTCGCCCGCCCTTTATGGCAGGCCGATTTCGATCAGCGCGGTCGCCGAGCAGGCCGGCGTCTCGATTGCCACGGTGTCGCGTGTGATCAATGCGAGCAAACCGGTCAGCGCCGATACGCGCGGACGGGTCGAGGCGGCGGTCGCGGCCCTCGGCTACCGTAGCAATCCCTTCGCACGCGGCCTGACGCGCGGCGAGAGCCGGCTGTTGCTGGTGCTCGTGCCGGATTTCGCCAATCCGTTCTATTCGGAGACCATAAAAGGGGTCGAATCGGTCGTACGCCGGCATGGCTACAGCATCGTGCTGGGCGGCGCGCCCGACGCCCGAGGTCCGGAACAGCCTTCGCTGGACGCCGTATATAACCGCCTGGTCGACGGCGTCATCAGCCTGGCCAACTTCCAGGATCTGCAGCCGCTCATCAAGGACCTGCCAAACCTGCCTTGGGTGGCATGCTCGGAATTCATCGAAGACAGCGGCCTGCCGCATGCCAGCATCGACCATGGCCAGGCCGCGCTGGACGCCGTGCAATACCTCATCAACCGCGGCCACCGCCGCATCGCCTTGCTGGGCGCGGACGAGACTTACCTGTGGGCGCGCCAGCGCCATACCGGCTACGAGGCCGCCCTCAAGCGTGCCAATCTCACGCTGGATCCGCAGCTGGTGCGCGTCGCACGCGGCACCGACTACAGTTTCGGGATGGAGGCGGCCGGCGCGCTGCTGGCACTGGAAGCGCCGCCCAGCGCCGTGTTCGCGGTGTCGGACACGCTGGCGATCGGTGCGATCAAGGCTTTTCGCCGCGCGGGCCGCCGGGTCCCGGAAGACATCGCGGTGGTCGGCTTCGACAACATCCCCTTGTCCCAGGTGTTCGAGCCGGCCCTGACCACGATCGCGCAGCCGATGTTCGAGCTGGGCGCTGCCGCCGCCAGGATGCTGCTGGAACGCCTGGCTGGCGGCCAACCGGAATCACGTACGCTCCAGCATGCGCTGGTCGTGCGCGAGTCGGCCTGATACGGAGAATCGATGCGATTCAATAAACTGGACCTGAACCTGCTGGTCGTCCTGAATGCCCTGCTCACCGAACGCAGCATCAGCCGCGCGGCCGAAAAGATCCACCTGAGCCAGCCGGCCACCAGCAACGCCCTGTCGCGCCTGCGCGATTATTTCGAGGACGAGCTGCTGGTCAGCTCCGGCCGCCAGTTGCTGCTCACGCCGCGCGCCGAGTCCCTGATCGAACCGGTGCGCGAAGTGCTGATGCGGATCGACTCGACCATCGCCGCCCAGCCGGAATTCGACCCGAGCAGCGAGACCCGTGACTTCACCCTGCTGGCTTCGGACTTCACCATGACCGTGCTGATTCCGCCGCTGCTGGAATCGCTGTTCAAGGAGGCCCCGGGCATCCGCATCCATATTCGTACCCAGAACGACCGGCCGGACGAGGTGCTGGAACAGGGCAAGGCCGACTTCCTTATCATTCCCTCGCAATTCCTGTCGAAGAACCATCCCTCGGTCGCCCTGTTCGAGGAAGAGTATGTGTGCGTTACCTGGGAGGGCAACGCCCGCGTGCGCGAGCGCCTGACGCTGGACGATTACCTGAGCTGCGGCCACGTGACCGCCAACTTCTCCGGCGAGCGCCAGGGCACGACCTTCGACGGCTGGTTCATGGACAGTTTCGAGGTCAGCCGGCGTGTGGAGGTGACGGCGCCCTCGATGGCCGCCCTGCCCGCCATGGTGATCGGCACCGACCGCATCGCCACCGTGCACCGCCGCATTGCCGAACGCGCCCGCGATTACCTGCCGGTGCGGCTGTGGGAGCCGCCGCTGAAGATCCCGCGGCTGGTGCAGACGCTGCAGTGGCACAAATACAAGAGCAACGATGCCGCCACGCTCTGGCTGCGCCAGCGCCTGATCGACGTTGCGTCGCGCATCTAGCCAGGCAGCCCCCAAGACCCAGGAGACAAGCATGCAACAACCGTCCGTCCGGCCGCTCGCGGCCTGTATCGTCACGTCCATCGTTCTCGCCGCCGGCGCGGATGGCGCCGCCAGGGGCGCCCCGGCGCCGGCCCAGCCGCAGCTTTCCACCCGCAGCGTGCCGCTGATCCAGGCGGATGGCTTGCGCTTCCGGGACCTGAACCGCAACGGCAGGCTGGACGTGTACGAAGACTGGCGCCTGCCCGCCCCTGTCCGGGCCGAGGCCCTGGTGGCGGCGATGACCCTGGAGGAAAAAGCCGGCGCCATGATGCACGGGAACCTGGCACTGACGCGGGACGGCGGCCAACTCGACCTGGATGCGATGCGCCCGCTGGTGCTGGAGCGGTACGTCAACAGCTTCGTCAGCCGCCAGCAGGGTGACGCGGGCCAACTGGCGGCCGCCCACAACCGGCTGCAGGAACTGGCCGAGCAAGCGCGCCTGGCCATCCCACTGTCCATGAGCACCGATCCGCGCAACCATTTTCAGTACACGGTCGGGCAGACCGTCGCCGGCGGCGGCTTCTCCCAGTGGCCGGAGCCGCTCGGCCTGGCTGCGATCGACGACCCCGCCCTGACCCGCCGCTTCGCCGACATCGTGCGCCAGGAGTACCTGGCGGTCGGCTTCACGCAATCGCTGTCACCCCAGGCCGACCTGGCGACCGAGCCGCGCTGGCCGCGCGTGTTCTCGACCTTCGGCGAGGATGCCGGCATCGCCAGGAAGCAGGTGCAAGCCTGGGTCGAAGGCCTGCAGGACGGCAGCGGCGGCCTGCATCCCGGCAGCGTGGTCGCGGTGGTCAAGCACTGGGCGGGCTATGGCGCCGCCAGGGACGGCTGGGACAGCCACAACCCCTGGGGCAAGTTCATGAGCTTCCCGGGCGCGAACTTCGCCTACCACCTGCTGCCCTTCGACGGCGCCTTCGCGGCCGGCGTGGCGAGCGTGATGCCGACCTATTCCGAGCCGGACGGCCCGGTCGAGGTCGACGGCGTCAAGCTCGAACCGCTTGGCGGCGGCTACAGCCGCGCACTGCTGACCGACCTGCTTCGCACGCGCAAGGGATTCGACGGTGTGATCCTGAGCGACTGGGCCATCACCAACGATTGCACCGGCCCGTGTGCGGACGGCGCCCCCGAAGGCGTCACGCCGCTGGCCTTCTTCCCGCAGTTCGGCACGCCCTGGGGCGTGGAGCAGCTGGACAAGCGCGCCCGCTTCGTGAAGGGGGTGAACGCGGGACTGGACCAGTTCGGCGGCACCGAGGAAACCGCTTACCTGGTTGCGGCCGTGCGCGCCGGCGAACTGCCGATGGCCCGGATCGATGCCGCGGTCCGCCGCATCCTGCTGCAGAAATTCCGCCAGGGGCTGTTCGAACATCCCTTCGTGGACGAGGCGCAGGCCCGGGCGACGGTCGGCAAGCCCGCATTCCGTGCCCAGGGCCTGGACGCGCAGCGCCGTTCCCTGGTCCTGTTGCAGAACAAGGGCAAGCTGCTGCCGCTGGCGGGCGCCGGCCGCAAGGTCTGGCTGCACGGCGTCGACGCCGCAGTCGCGGCCCGCTACGGTTTCACGGCCGTGGCCACGCCAGAGCAGGCCGACCTGGCGATCATTCGCGCCGCGACGCCCTTCGAAATGCTGCACCCGCGTCACATCTTCGGCCTCCTCCAGCACGAGGGCTCGCTGGCCTTCGTCGACGGCAACCCGGACTACGAGGCGATCAAGCGCGCGGGCGCGCGCGTACCGACCATCGTCACCGTCAACCTCGAGCGCGCAGCCATCCTTACCAACGTGGTCGACAAGGCCAGCGCGGTGCTGGCCAACTTCGGCGTGAGCGACGAGGCGCTGTTCGACGTCCTGACCGGCAAGGCCAGGCCGGAGGGCCACCTGCCGCTGGAGCTGCCCTCCTCGATGGCAGCGGCGGCGCGCCAGCGTCCCGACCTGCCGCATGACAGCGAAGCGCCGCTGTATCCGTTCGGGTTCGGGCTTTCGTACTGAAGCACAGAACTCCCATCAACCCATCCTGACCGAAACCGCATGATCCCAGCCCCTTCCGCCACCCACGATTCCGCATTTGCGGCCGCCGCCGGCTTCAGCCCGCGCCGCCGCACCGCCGCCCTGATCGCCGTCGCCTGCGCGTTCGTGATGGACCTGCTCGACACCACCATCGTCAACGTCGCGGTGCCGTCTATCGGCCAGAGCCTGCACGCTTCTACCGCCGCGCTGGAATGGATCATCGCCGGCTATGCGGTCTCCTTCGCCGTGCTGCTGATCCTCGGCGGGCGCCTGGGCGACAGCCACGGTTACCGCCGCATGTTCCTGATCGGCGTCGCCCTGTTCACACTGACCTCCCTGGTATGCGGCCTGGCGCCGAGCGTGGCGACGCTGGAAGCCGGCCGCCTGCTGCAGGGCGCCAGCGCGGCGCTGATGGTGCCGCAGGTGATGGCCCTGGTGCAGGTGATGTATCCGGCAGAGCAGCGCTACCGCGTTTACGCCGTGTTCGGCTTCCTGGGCGGCGTGTCGGCCGCTCTCGGCCCGATCGTCGGCGGGCTCCTGATCGATGCCGACTGGTTCGGCCTGGGCTGGCGCCTGGCCTTCCTGATCAACCTGCCGGTTGGTGTGGCCAGCCTGGCGGCCGGCATGCTGCTGCTGCCAAAGGGCCGCGGGGTCGAGGCGGTCTCGCTCGACGTCAAGGGCGCACTGCTGTCGGTGCTGCTGCTGTTCGCGGTCCTGCTGCCGCTGATCGAAGGCCCGGCGCGCGGCTGGCCGCTATGGACCAGCGCCACCCTGCTTGCCGCCTTGCCGCTGGCCTGGATCATGTGGCGCTACCTGGGCTGGCGCGATGCGCGCGGCGGGCAGGCACTGGTACCGCCCGCCCTGCTCAGGCGGCGCCGTGTCGCGCTCGGCCTGCTGTGCGGCTTGTGCCTGCAACCCGTCATCCCGGGCTACCTGCTGGTGATGACCTTCGTGCTGCAAGGCGGCCAGGGTTTGTCGGCGTCGCAAATGGCCTATGCCTGCGCGCCGATCGCGCTCGGCGCCATGCTCGGCATCAGCCTGATCGGGCCCAGGCTGCATCGCCGTATCAAGACTTTTGCGCTGTTGCCCGGCGCCGGCGTGCAGCTGGCCAGCCTGCTGCTGGTGGGCTGGGCGATCGGCCAGGCAGCGATGCCGCTGTGGGCCCTGGCGCTGGGCCAGCTCGGCATGGGCATCGGACTCGGCCTGGTCGGGCCGCCGTTGTCGAATGCGACGCTGGCGGACGTCCCGTTGGCCGAAGCCGGCGCCGCGTCCGGCCTGCTGAGCGCCGTCCAGCAGCTGGCGGGTGCGCTCGGCGTGGCGCTGGCGGGCCTGCTGTTCTTCCACGGCGGCCCGGCGGTCGACATCGGCCAGGCCTATGACTACACATCAGCCTACCGCCAGGTACTGCCGCTGTTCATCGGGCTGCTGCTGGGCGGGGCCGTGGTGTGCTTCGCGCTCGCAAGGAGGTCGTGATGCAACAAAAAAACAGGCATGGACGCCGCGCCTTTTGCGCAAGCCTGTCGGCGGCTTTCGGCGCCTTGACGCTCGTCCCGGCGCTGGCGGCTGGCGCCGGCAAGATTCCGCAACGGCCATCCGCCCGCGTCATCGTCGACAACGATTTCGGCGGCGACCCGGACGGGCTCGCGGCACTGGCGCACCAGTTGCTGTCGCCGAAGACCCGCGTGCCCTTGATTACCGTGTCGGCACTCGATCCCAAATTCCCGAGCGACGCCGGCAAGGGCCAGTCGGTGCGAGCCGGGCGCGAACTGGCGCGGGAACTGGTCAGGCGCATCGGACCGGATGGCTCTCCCCTCATCGCAGCCGGCGCGGAAGATTTTTCGCTCGCGCCATCCGATGCGGCCCGGGCCATCGTCGCGGAGGCGCTACGCGACGACCCGCTGCCGCTGATCGTGACCTGCGGCGGACCGCTCACGAACATCGCAGCGGCCCTGCGGCTGGAACCGGCGATCGCCAAACGGATGACCGTGATCTGGATCGGCGGCGGCGCCTGGCCGGGCGACGGCCGTTATGGCGCCGCGATACCGGGGCGTAGCCTGCGCGTATACGAACAGCTCGACGCCCGCCTTGTCTTCGGGGACTTCCTGGCGCTCCTGAAACGTCAGGCGGCAGGCTCCGGTGGGGTCGTCAGGTAAGCCACGCACAAGTGCTGCAGCTGCGCCAGCAACTGCCCCCATTGCGCATCCTCCGCGCTTTTGCGCCGCCCGAAGCCGAAGTGACTGGCGACGATCTCGTAGATGCTCAGGAAGCAGAACTCGATCGCCTGTTCGGGCTGGGGATGGGCGATCTCGTCGCGCCTGGCGAGCAGCGCGGTCCGGAACAGTTCGAGCTGGCGCGCATAAGCGCGCAGCCCTTCCTCCGCGATCTGCGCATCGGTCAGCGAGGCGTCGACGATGGCCTTGATGATGTCGCGGTCCCGGCGCAGCGATTCGGCAATCTCGACCGCCAGGCGCCGTATCAGGTCCCGGCCGTCATGCGCGGCGGCGGCGGCCCGCCCGATCCCCGCCGCGCATTCCTCGACCATCACTTCGTTGGTACGCAACTGCACTTCAAGGATGAGCGCCATGCGGTTCTCGAAACGTCCGTAGATGCCACCGACCGAGACACCGGATTCGCGGCTGACGTCGGCCAGGGTGAAATCCGCGCCTTTTTCCTCGGTCAGCAGGCGCTTGGTAGCCGCGAGCACACGCTCGTAGGATTCGCGGCTGCGCTGCTGTTTCGGGGCGGCCGATTGCCTGGCCGGTTTTGCTGTGCTCATTGATGCTCCTGTGAGTGATCACGGCAGTTTACCGGATCGGCGCCAGAATGCGACGGCCACGCAGCAGCACCAGCATACCGGCCAGGAACAGGCAGAAGACGCCGATGCCGGCCACGGCGCCGAGGAAGGACCCTGCCACCCGGGTCACCTCCGTCAGGAGCGGCGGACTGAGGAAGGTCCCGGCGAAGAAGCACGAACCCCAGATGCCCATGCCGCGCCCGCGATGCGCCGCGCCGAACTTTTCCAGCGCCCAGCCGATCAGCATCGGGATGGCGAGCCCGTTGCCGAACTGCGCGACCAGGGCAAATGCGAGCACCACTCCCGCACCCGGCGCCAGCCCCAGCCCCGCATAACCGATCCCGAGGCAGGCAAACATCAGCGTGAAGCGCGTTGGCATCGATACGCCGACGAGACGCGCGAAGACGATGCCACCCAGGACCACGCCCGCGCTGGCGAGCGTGACGTGCAGGCCGATCGCCGCCGGCGAGCCGACACCGTGCTCGTGGAATACGCGCCCGAGTTGCACGGCCTGGACGAAGTACAGGACCGAGACACCCACCGTCACCAGCGCCACGCTACGCGCGGCGGCCCAGGGGAAAGGATCCGCGCCGGCATCGCGCTCGCCCCCGGCAGTGCGCGTCCGCACGGGCTCGTGAATGCTGAAGTACGCCCAGACCAGCATTGGCGCCCCGACGAGGTACAGCAGGAAAGGCGCGTGCCAGTCGATGGCGCCGAGCCCGCCTCCGGCAAGCACGAACAGGGCCGCCAGCACCGGGCTGATGACACTCAGCAGCCCCAGCCAGCGCTGGCGCCGCTCGCCCGCGAAGTAGTCGCCCATGAGCGCGTTCTGTGCGGCCAGGATGCCCGCCTCGGCAATCCCGACGAAAAAGCGCGTCACGAGCACCATAGTGAGGTCGTGCATCGCGTACGGCAGCACGCCGACAGCCGTGAACAGCGCCAGCGATGCGAGCAGGACCGGCCGACGTCCCGCCCTGTCGATCAGATTGCCGATGAAAGGCGAGAACAGGGCCAGGCACAGCGACGGCAGGGTCAGGATCATCGGTACCAGCCACTGCGCATGCGGCACGCCACCAAAATGGGCGAACAGCTGCGGCAGGTTGGGAACCAGCGACACGATCGCCATCGTCGGCAGGCCTGCGGCGCAGATCAGCGCCAGGCCTTGCGCGGCACCGGCGGTCCTTGGTTGGGTCAGGATGTCGTGGTTCATGGCTGTCCCAACGTGGCCTTGATCTCATCCAATTGCGCGCAGATGTGCCGCGGGGTCTCGTTGCCGACCACCTTCTGCAGCAAGGGTGTGTGGTCGTACACCAGGTCACGCAGCGGTCGCAACAGCGCAGGCATGTGGTGGAAGGCCTTGCCCGTCATGTAGGCTTCCTGCACGACGCGCGCCGTGTGAGGTTTGCGCCGGTCCTCGTAGGCCTGCAGCGCACGGCGTGCCGCCGCCGTATCGGCCAGGTCGACGGCGGCCAGTTCGTTTGCGAGGAAATACCCATCCTCGATCGACATGCCGGCGCCATACGCCGCGTAGGGCGAGGTCGGGTGGGCTGCGTCGCCGACCAGTGTGATCCGCCCCTTCGACCACTGGTCGCGCGGCACCCGGTCGCGGATCGGCCAGCGCTGCACGTGCTCGGGCGGCGTACGGGCGATCAGGTCTCGTACCATCGGAGAGAACCCGCGCGCGCGCTCGGCGGCCCAGCCCAGCAGGTCCGGCGGCGGCGGCGCGTCCGGATCGCAGGCTTCCAGCACCCACCATTCGTAGCCGACCTTGTCGTCGTGCCGGATCGGGGTATAGCTGCACTGGGTGGTGCGATCGTGCGCGATCACGCCTTCGGTGGGCGCCTCGCCATCCCACAGCAGGTAGCCGCCGACCAGGTGCAGGCGCTGGTGGCGGATCGGCTCCTCACCCCACAGGTGGCGCCGCACGAAGGAATTCAGGCCATCGGCGCCGACCACGACGTCGGCGACGTATTCGCGTCCGTTCCTGAACTGCAGCCGCACGTCGCGGCCGCGGTCCTCGATCGCCTGGCAATCGTGGTCCAGCTGCAGCATCCCGGCCGGCATCGCCGCCAGCATGCGCTTGTACAGCCCCCAGCGGATCAGGCCGATGAATCCGCCGCCGTATTCGCGCACCACCTCGTCGGGCAGCACGACGTCGGCGCGCTTGCGGCCATCATGGCGCTCGAAGCGGATCGAGCACGGCGCACCGAGCTTGTCGGTGTCGACCCCGATCAGCTTAAGGATCCGCTGTGGCGGCGGCCACAGGTTCAGGATATTCCCTGCCGGTTTGACTTCCGGGTAGCGCTCGAACAGCTGGACTTCGAAGCCCTTCTTGTGCGCGGCCAGCGCCGCCGCCATGCCGCCGGGACCCGCCCCGACGATGGCGATCCTGCCTTTGCTTGTCATTTGGCGTCTCCTTCTTGTTTGAGCCTGGCGTCGTATTCGCGTTCCAGTTTGCGGATCAGCGCATGCTGGCGCCGCACCTGCTCGAGCGCGCGCCAGGGCGAGCGCTCGCCCTCGTACTCGGACGACAGGTAGCCGCTGTAGCCGGCCTGCTTCAGCATGGGGACGATCGATTCCCAGGGGATGTTGGCGTCGGTGAGGGTCTCGTCGATCGCGTGGAACTTGGCCTGGATGAACACGACGTATTGCGCGATCGCGAGGAAGTCCTTGGGCGGCACCTTGATCCCGTCGAGGAAGTCGCGGCGCATCTCCGGCGTCTCGCCAGGGAAGTACGGCAACGGCCGGTCCTGGAAGATGCCGGTATCGATCAGCAGGCCGAAGTTCTTGGTTTTGGTGCGCTCGATGAATTCGATATAGGACTCGACCACCGGATGCCTGATCGGCGTGGGCGCATGGATCTCGGGGCAGATGACGATGTCGAGTTCGTGCGCGAGGTCGAGGCAGCGTTCGATGGCTTCTTCCCAGATCGGATCCGGCACCAGGTCGAAGGACACGACGCCGATCTTCGGACGCACGTAGCGGAAGCCCAGGCGCGCCGCCAGCCTCAGGTCGCGGGCCAGGTCGGCGGCGCCCTGCTGCGCCGTCATCTTGCGGGTGCGGTATAGGCGGGTATCGATCCAGGCGCCGTAGTTGGTCGGCTCCAGCTTGTATTTGTCGAGCAGCGTGAACCAGTTGTCGATCCAGGCAGCGCTGGTTTCCGGGTAGCCGCCGACATGGCCTTCGCCCAGGATCTCGATGCCGGTCGCGCCGAGGTCGGCAATCGCAGCGACGCTGTCTTCCAGTGTCATCACGGTGCCGAAATCGTCCGTGAAGCTGTACAGCGACACACCGTATTTGAAGGCCGGGCTCATGGCTGCACCACGGTAGCGTAGCGGGATTCGACGAACACCGAGGGCTGGAACTCGATCGGAATGTAGGACTGCTGGATGCGAACGCGTACGGTGACCTCGTGCACGCCGGGAGCAAGGCCGCCGGCCCTGGCGATGCGCACGACGCCGGCTTCATCCATCGGCCAGCGCACGTCGGCCGCTTCGCGCAACTGGTCGAGCGTGAATTCGGCGTCGCCGATCAGGTAGCGGTTGGCCTCGTGGCCGAATTCCTCGCCATCGACGACGACGTCGACGCCATCGACCAGGCTGGCGCGCAGCCCGCGGTAGGACGGCAGGCGCAGGCGGAGTTCGAAGCCGCTGCGTGCGCCCTCCTCGCCTGTGTTGCGGAACCCGGCACTTTGTACAAGGGTGCGTTCAAGCATGTCTTTCGTCTCCTCCGGCTGATATTTAGAATGCGAGTTCGTATTCGCGTTTTTGATTATGCCATGACCTGAGGCACTGGCAACAGATTTTTTGGTCGGCGAGGAAGGCGCCGCAAGCGGGCTTGGGAGCGGGATGATCCCGAGCCTGATTAAGTCACGAAAATGAAATTCCCGCCAACTGACAATATTGATTTTGTTGTATTGAAAATTGTGATTGGTGCACGGATTCATCGCAATCTACACTCCATCGCGACATCACCCGACATGGAGATTTGCATGGCATTTTTGAGGAACTGCTGGTATGTCGCGGCATGGGATCACGAAGTTGGCAAGGATGATCTCTTCCGCCGCACCCTGTTGAACGAAGCCCTCATGTTTTTCCGCGACACCGCGGGCCTTCCGCACGCCCTGCTCGACCGCTGCCCGCACCGGTTCGCGCCGCTGTCGAAGGGAACCCATACAGGCGACTGTGTCCGGTGCCCCTACCACGGGCTGGAATTCGATGCCAGCGGCGCCTGCGTCCACAACCCGCACGGCAATGGCGTCATTCCGAAAGCGGCAGTGGTCCGTGCTTATCCGACCGTCGAACGGTACAGCGTGATCTGGGTATGGATGGGCGACAAGGACAAGGCCGACCCGGACCTGATCCCCGACTTTTCCTGCATGGACCCGGCCAGGAATTACGTCGGCAAGCGCTACCTGCATGTGCACGCCAATTATGTGCTGGAGACGGATAACATCCTCGACCTGTCCCACATCGAGTTCCTGCATCCCGGCACCCTGGGCAGCCCTGGCGTCAAGCAGGCCGTCACGAAGGTCGAGCAGCAGGGCAATCAGGTCACGATCTACCGCAGCACGAGCAATGACCGCATGTCGCCTTTCCTGTACGACGCCATGGGACTGCCGCAAGGGATCGCGGTCGACCGCTGGTTCGACGTGCGCTGGAATACGCCGGCCTGCATGCTGCTCGACGCCGGCGCGACGCCCACCGGCCAGCCGCGCGAACACAATCCGGAAGCGCCGATGTTCCCTCACCTGTTCAGCCCCGAAACCGGGAGTTCCACGCATTATTGGTACGCGACCACAATGGCCCGCTCGGTCGGCCCGCATGCCGAAGCGATCGTGGAGAGTATCGTCGCCGGGGCGAAGCAGCCTTTCGAACTCGAAGACCTGCCGATGCTGGAGGCGCAGCAGGCGGCGATCGGCGACCGCGATTTCTGGGCGATGAATCCGGTCCTGCTGGCCACCGACGCCGGTGCGATCAGGGCCCGGCGGGTGCTCGACAAGCTGATCGCCGAGGAGCAGGCATGCGCGGCGCCGGTGCTGGCGCCCGACCTGTAGATCAGCGCAGCAGGCCTCGCATCCGCATCCAGGCGAGGAACTGCTCGAACCACAGGTCGCTCGTGCTGCCATGCTTCTGCATGCCGAACGCATGGTGCCCGTCGCCGTACAGGTGGAACTCGACCGGCGCGCCCGCTTTCTGCCAGGCGCCGATCAAGCCGTAATCGCCGTGGGCGAAGATCTCGTCATTGGCCGCCAGCGCGATGAAGGCCGGCGGCGCACCGGGCGGGACTGCCGCCGTCTCGACCGGGCCATAGATAATGCCGGCGAAATCGGGACGCGCTGTCTGCTCCGCGCCGATGCTGACGCTCAGCGTCAGCATCGCCCCGGCCGAGAAACCGACCAGGCCGATACGATCTGGTCGGATGCCCCAGGAAGCCGCGCGCTGGCGCAGCAGTTGCACGGCGCGCCTGCCGTCGTCCAGCGAGGCCTGGTTGACGGGCACCGGCCCGCCTTTCGCGATGATCCGGTTCATCTCGTCCGCGAACCGCTCCGGTTCGACCGGGGTCGGGAACACGCGGTACTTCAGGACGAAGGCGCTGACGCCCTCCAGGGCAAGGCGGCGCGCCACCTCGAAGCCCTCGTTGTCGATTGCCAGGCCGCGAAAGCCGCCGCCCGGAGCGACGATGACCGCGGTGCCATTGGCCTTGCCGGCGGCCGGCAATACCGGCAGCAGCATCGGCAGGCTCACGTTGCGCACCTCGCGGCCGCTGGGCGCCCGGGTCCAGGTTTCCGCCGGCATGCCGGCCTGGGCGCCCGGCGGGGCGCTGTCATACAACGGGATCGCCCCGGGTTCCGCCGGCCGCTCGATCAGCGGCGCGACCGGCCACTGGAACGGGGCAGCCTGCACGCCCGAGCCGAGCGCCACCATCGACGCCAGCCCCAGCGCCAGCCAGCGCTTGCGCATGCGCCCACCTCGGCTCATAACGCGTTCCTCCGCGCGATCCCGGCCAGCACCGCGGCGCTGGGCTTGGGCGTGCGCTTGAAGGTCTTGCGGTCGAGCGTGCAGAGGCCGAACTGCGGCCCGTAACCGAACACCCACTCGTAATTGTCGATCAGCGACCAGTGCATATAGCCGAGCACCGGCACGCCATCGTCGATGGTGCGTTTGAGTTCCTTCAGCGCCGCCGGGATCAGGCGCACGCGCTTGGCGTCGTCGGCCGAGTTGATGCCGTGCTCGGTGACCATGACCGGCGCGCCGCTGACGGCGTGCGCATAGCGAACCGCGCCGGCCAGCGATGCCGGATAGACCTCGGCGCCGGCATCGTTGGTTTCAGCGCCCCGCGGAGGCGGCAGGCGGCCCTTGTCGTCCCATAGCGTGCGCTCGTAGTTCTGGACGCCGACGAAGTCATTGCCGCGCGCCGCTTCCAGCCACGGACGATACAGCTTGTCACGCATCGCGTCGCGCAGGCTGTGCTCACCGGCGACCTGGTCGTCGATGATGGCGAGGCTGACGCCGACCGGCAGGCTTGGCCGCACCGACTTGATCGCATCGCGCCCGGCCTTGTGGCCCGCCAGCAGGTGCGCCTGCACCAACTGCGGATCGGCGA